>Ga0180438_10003392_pt1 | contig 24155 bp, 31 predicted proteins | sample SS_ome_12_FD_132455 | JGI IMG/M metagenome (GOLD analysis project Ga0180438, IMG submission 132455) | Hypersaline lake sediment archaeal communities from the Salton Sea, California, USA - SS_3_D_2 metaG | ecosystem: Environmental > Aquatic > Non-marine Saline and Alkaline > Hypersaline >... | reverse complement strand
CGATTTTGTAGGTATCGTTCCATTGCCGCTCCAAGAAGCATCATTATGGCGTCTATGGTTTTACCTGTTCCCACTTCCCCATGAATGTACATATTACACATTTGTGGGAGTTTTGTAGGGATGGGGATGATTTTGAGGTCTCGTTGAATACGAGGAGACAATTTTTGTATTACGGAGGGCATAACAGTTTCCCTCCATGTTCTTTCGTTTCTCATATTAATCTTCTATGTCTGGTTTACGATATTTCTTCTTACTGGTGTTTCCGTAACGGGATCCTGCTCGGTTGGTATTGTTTGGTGACTTAACATCTGTTTGTAATTGAAACAATCCCTTCCATCCGTTCACAATGCTGCGAATGATAATGGCCTTGGCTGTATCTAAATCCTGATTGGAAATTTTATACAAATTGTCTAATGCCCGTTGTTCACTTTTTGGATTTTTGTATCTAAATCCGAACTGATCTTTTTTGTATTCAGTCCATTCGTTCCAAATCTTAATGAATTCTTGGGTCTTCCATGGAAACCATCTCTGTCTGCGCATACGCTTGTGCGTGCGTGCATGCGTTGCACGTGCACGTGTGGTAACAGCCTTTGTTTTTCTAATTGTCATTGCATGCATATATACCCCCTCCAACCCCCCCTTCGTGGAACAAATTCGTATTCACTCCAAAATACAATTGAATATGATAATGAGTCGTTCATTTGAATTTGGTCGTGAGTTGGCGAACTAAATGATTGGCATCATCTTGAGTTAAATCACCAGGATCTGTGTCGATGTTTTCAATATACACTTTCAGTCGATGTGCCTCTAAATTTTTCTTCAGTTTTCGTGCCTGAATTTGTGCCTGTGGTTCGGGATCAAAGAGTATGATTATTTCCTCAAAATGTTTTACTATTTCTACTATCTGCTGTTGAGTATAATTGATTCCGAATACTCCGAATGCTTTATACCCAATTCTCCAGACGTCAAATATTCCTTCTACACAGATACCTTGTGAGGTCCACTTTTGGGGCATTCCGTATAGTATGTGTTGGTGGTGGATGTATTCTCGGGTTATGGGACAGGCTTTGTATTTTGGTTGTGTATGGCTATTCAAGGCTCTTGCTTGAAATGAGACGGCCTTGGTTTTCCAGTGTATGGGAGCAATAATTCGTTTCGAGTAATTTATTCCATCAAGAAAACTGCTTGGTCCTGTTCCAGCTATATTCCATAAAGTAACAATGCGATTAGGATCGTATTTTCTATCTTCAAGATATTGTTTGTGGTAGTTCAATAGTTCTGTAGTTCCTGATGGATAACGAAATGGTTTCTTTTCTGGTTCAGAATGATCAGAATGAGAAATTTGAATATCCCCCCCGTACTGTTTTACTACCTTTTTTGCTTCATCATAGGAGATGTCCAAAATTTCGATGATTACTTTAATCGTTCTGTGGAAACCACAACGCCAGCAATTAAAGTAATCATCTTCAAGGGAATATCCTAAATGATAATCATGACTACCTACACAAAAGGGACAATGTGTATTCACCCATCCTGTGGTAGCGTGTCGATGTCTTGAGGTTTCAGTGATATGATCGACCGAATAATCCTGATACAAATCTAATATCCGCATGTTTTAATTATTATACGGAAAATATTTGACATTCCCTGTTGGCTCGTTCTTCTTCTAGTTTAAGCAACAGTTGCTCAACATGTTCCAAGGGTATAAATTGCAAAGGTGTGTTTGTACCATCTGGTAGTTTTATACGTTTTCCTATATCCCAATTCTTCCAAAGGTAATCTTTTAAATGGTTTGGGATTACGGTGTATAGATAGGTACTGAATTCACCTCTTTTACGGTTCCACCGATCACGACATAAACAATATTTCAAACTTGCTTCACCAAATAAATCTTCTGGGTCATGTCCCGTTTGTTGGTGATAGGTCCAAACGATGGACCATAGGATCAAAAAATGTGAGTGAGGCACCTCATTGGGTGCCCAACTCACTTTACGGTTACGTTTGTTCATGTGATTAATTCTTTTTACTCTTGTTTGGTTAACATGTATTCATAGTAATCATTTATCAGTTCTCCTAATAAGGATGAGTCTTCGGGGACAGCTCCGTCCAACACACTTTCTAGAACTTTTCGTTTAGAGTCTAATAGACGAGCAATGCGCTCTTCTATGGTATTTTGTGCTAATAGATAATATACGTTCACACTGTCTTTTTGTCCTATACGGTGACAACGGTCTTCGGCCTGAACTAAATCGCCAGGAGTCCACGGCAGTTCCAAAAAAGCAACATTAGAGGCAGCTGTTAATGTCAAACCAACGCCAGCTGCCTTAATGTTGCCAATAAATAACTGCACATCAGGATCGTTTTGGAAGCGTTCCACTGCCTTTTGCCGATCCTTAAGACTGACCCCTCCGTCGACCTTGACGGCCTTCTCTCCGAAGAATTTCAGTATTTCATCAATTACGAATCTATGAGTAGCAAAAACCACTAACTTGATTTGTTCGTCTGATGATATGAAGTCTTGTATCCAACCAATGGCTTCTATCAATTTACCACGCACGGCCAGTTGCTTCAGCTTCTCGATTTTGGCCAGCTCCTCAGCACGACTCACTCGCTCGGCTTCGCCAGTTCCCTTGGTCATTGTTACATAACCGACAAAATCATGCTCGGCTATGTCATATTCACCACGGTCGTCCATGTGACAAGGTACAAAACTATAAATCTTGTCGGGAAGATCCTTTAGCACGTCACGTTTTTTACGACGGATCATGATCGTAGAAGTCAGCAGTTCGTGTAGTTGTTGCGTGTTTGATGATCCGCTGAAATCCCAACCGTATCCGTTGTGTCGAGCGGCGCAATATTTATGAACGTAGTCCCAGAAGTTAGGAAACATAGTCCCGTCAATCATCTTGATGGCATTGAAGAATTCTACGGGACGATTTACTATTGGTGTACCACTGAGTCCTATGAACCGCTCGGTGTGTTTGGCCAGCTTTTTCATGGCTTTGGTACGCTTGGCCGAGTTGTTCTTTACATAATGACACTCGTCTGCTATGAGTACCTGAGGTTCATAGTTGATTAAGGCTTCTACCCAGAAGTTTAATATATCGTAATTGATAATCAGGATATCTCCTAGTAAGTTGTATGGGGTTTGTCCCTTGAGTATTTGGACGGAGCGTGTTCCGTCCATCCACATGCTGATCTCCTTTTTCCAGTTCAGCTTCAGTGAGGCTGGAACCACAATAATGGTTCGTTTGATTTCGGGGTGTAGTTGTAGGTAGGCCAATGCTTGAGCCGTCTTGCCCAAACCCATCTCGTCACCGATCAGGGCACGACCGTTGCGGTGTTCTAGGAATGATACTCCCAGCTTCTGAAATTCAAACAGCGGCATACGTAATCCTGGTATATCTACGTCAGTACTCAAATCATCTAGTACGATGGTGGCTCGTTCTAGGAATTTGGTGATACGTGGGTCTATGGACCATCCTCCTTTTTCCAATGTTTCGACACTTTCGGGATTGAGGGGAACGGTCCAGTATTTTTCGGTTGAATTGAAACGACGTCCGGTTATACGTTTGACGGTGAAAACATCGTCGGGGTTGTAAGGAAATTCAACTTTGATACCATAGTCTCCGTTGTCATACCTCATCAGTTCAGTACTTTTGATGGCTGATCTTTTTTGGGTAGATTTCAACATAGGATGGGTTTCGGGAGGGGTGACTTGCTCTGTACAATCCGTGATGTTTTGGACTACAGATTTGGGAATCCATTGGTCTACTTTCATTTCGCGATACAAATGACCAATTTCTTGTTTCAGCCGTTCGATGTTTTCTTCACTGAAACCACCTACCAATTCCCAGTTCCAATAGTGTTGTCCACACACTGGGCCAATACCCAAAGTGATACTTACGGGGTGAGTGAGTGTGCGTCCACAGGCGCAGCATCTTCCTGTTTGTGCGGCCTCAACTGTTCCGTGTCCCCAAAAGTAATATGCTCTGGGTGTTTCTATCAATTTCACGGCAGCAAAGACATTTGGTATACGCTTGTGTGAAGCGTAACTTGGGCGAATCGTGATTAGATATGTTTTCATTATTTTTAGTTTTGACTGAATGGTCGTTCACAAAGAAAACTGTGCTGTTCGTCTACTATCCACACCAGTTGTACGAATTCTCCTGTTTCGGAAGTGATCCTAACAGATCCGTCTGACATTGGGATCAAGACACGTGTTTGTGATCTCTGTTGTACGATGTAACATTCAAGGATTTGAATCTTTTCCATTTTTCAGATGTGATTTAATTTTTGTGAGAGGACGACGAACAATACGTCCATCGTCCTCACGATCCTGTTCGATCTTCAAATTTAGCCGATCTATGATCCGGCGTATAATGGTGTCACTTTTCATTTGGTTTGAGGCTTTTGACGTATTTTAGAATCTCCTCAGCATATTCGGCCACTTCCAATTGTGCTCTTGCAAAAACTCCATCGTCTCCGTAAATATGCTTATAGAATGTAATACTCAACAGATCGAACGAACTCAAATAGATTCCGTTCTTTACCGAGTGTTTGTGTCCTGTGGCATGGTAACATTCATGAATGACCAGCAATCGTCTATTCGCCAGATTCAGGCGATCCCATGAATTCTCACGGAACCGGATGACGTGACTTCGAGGATAATACACTGCGGTATAGCCACCACGTTTGGTTTCGACTTTAGGAATACGACCGATTCCTATGTACGGCCAAACTTCTTGTACGATTTGTTTCATTTCTTCTATCATGGTTTCATCTTTTTGCGTTTAAGACTCTTTGACGACGAGCTATTCGGTTCTTCTTACGACGCTTGCTTTTGTTCTTCAAATTCAGCATGTAATTGTTCTTGGTAGAGCTTGCGCCATATCCATGTGAATAAATAGAACGACGTGTTTTAGGACCTTTCTGAGGGATCAGGTTTTCTTCCGGCTCCTTTTTCTTAGGAGGTGGTGGGAGAATAGGCAAGTGGGCTTGTTCCCGAATTTTGGTTTTACGACTTTTGAATAGGTCGGTGATTCTGAATCTCATTTTCAAGTGATTTTTGGTTTGACATTAGTTATTCTCATGTAGTCCTCTGGTAGGAGGGACATAAGTTTCCATCCCCTCCATCATACCACTCATCTTCACCAATCTATCCCATTCACGAGGGGATAGTTCACTGATATCTTTACCGGGACCAGCACTATCTGGGAACAGACGGTTCTTTTGGATAAAAGCGTCGACGAAGATCTTCATCTCACGTTTGAAGGCTTTCCAGTAGAATTCGTGCATGGCTGTGATCTCCAAGTATTCGGCATCAGTCACCTGTATCTTACGCATTCCACGAGTACCACGATCATGGGATATACGCATCGATCGTACGTTCAGTACTTTGAACATGATTTGAATGAGTATGTCACGGTCATACCGGTTGCGAAATCTGAAAGTACGCAAGTGGCGAGTTTCAGTCTCTAGATCATCAAAGGTAATTTTGTGACGCTGCATCAGTCGATCCAGCTTGTCAATGGCATTTTCACGCTCTCCTCCTACTCCTCGTTCGGAGAGAGCTTTCAATTTCTGTGCGAGTTCAATAATACGTTCGTGTGACATAATAACAGTTTTGGTTTGACATAGACCGAGCCAACTCGTGACCCGGTTTCTGATAATGAATCTTCATCGGTATGCCTTTATTCAGCAACTTTCAGACAGAAATCATGGAGTGACTTCAGACTGTCGTTTTTGCGGTAAGCGTGTGCTTCTTTCAGAGCGTAGGTACAGGCATTGTACATTGACCACAGGGTCAGAGCAGCAAATTCACCAAACGATGGTTTGCGCAGCTCCCGTACGGCAGTAGTAACTTCGGTGGGACGCAGGATCTTTTCCTCAACGAAGATCCGTCCCATCAGTTCAGAGGCTCTGGTCATGGTCAGTTCAACTTCCTTCATTTTATTGACGTCAGCCAGAGTCTTCTGCCAGTTTGCTTCCAACTGAGCGATGGCGGTATCAGCTTTTTCACCCAGTTCGTTCCAGACGTTGGTGGTGTGACGGCGAACCGTAACGGCCTCGCTGATGATCATTCCGTTTTCACAAACGAATACCCGTGCACCACTGGCAAAGGTAACAGGCTTGCTTTTGTTGTAGGAATTGATGATGCTGAATTCCTGGTGGAAGTCTTTTACCTCCTTACGCTGAATTCCCATGTTGGCAACAATAATTGTACCTTCTTTGTTTTGATCTACAGACATAGTAGTACGTTTGAATTTTGCGGCATCCAATCGGGCCTCAACAAATTCAATCAGTTCTTTGTGACCTACCGGAGCGTAACTCTTAGTTTTCTCGGGTAGTGGTGTTTGTAAATAATTCATGGTGTGTAAATTTTTGGTTTGACATAAAAAGTGCCTGGGGTACTTACTGGCTCAATCACGGCTCGTCAGCCTGACCGCACCCCAAAGTCGTGTGAAAAGATACGGGAACCAATATGTACACTCTCAGTTCCTAACTTTGCCAGTCTTCATTGTGGCGGCTTCAGTAGGATTCGAACCTACAGCCCGTATATTCCACCGGGTTTCCAGGTCCCTCATCTGAGCTATCATTCAGTGGGGTTCAGCCGTGGGTGGGGACTTTTACCTGTCCCCAGAGGTGTAAGAGTTTAGACCATGAATTTGATGTGGTCCCAAGCGGTTTCACCAGTTTTACGACCATTGTGGAGAATCTCGTAATTAGGATCCATCCCACTAATCATAATCTCGTTCAGCATTTCGTCTAACGAACTGAACTTTTTCGTGTAGTAACTACAATTAAGTGAAAACATGTTATCCTAGTATTTGGTGATCAAAATATACGGACTCAAAATACTGAGTGTCCTGGTAGTATCCGATGCGGTGAAAACCAGAGTTGTCTAAAATCAACACCCACTCGTTTTCGTCATCTTCTTTTATAATAGGTTCGTCGCTGGTGTTGTTAGAAACTTCTTTGAAACGTTCAGCGTCGCCGTAGCAATCCCAATCTGATTGGGTAAATTCCCGGAAGCCATCCTTCAACAGAGAGGCTCTTAAAATTTCTAGTATACCCATAGCTTACTCCTCCTCTTCATAAGCCTCAACATCGACAGAAATGTATGCGTTGTAGGTTTTGTCAAGCAGCGAGGGATGGTTATGCGTTTTGTTGAAGCAAACGTGAAACCGTGTACCGTAGTATACGGTTCCGTCATTTTCCCAGAATATTACGACGTCGACTGAAACGCCATCTCCCCACGTTTGGCGATTCCTGACCATAGGCTTCTCCTCAGGAAACTGAGCGTCCAATTCTTTCAATTGGGTGATGGTTTCAATCAACCACTTAATGTCGTTTGGAGGATTTGAGGTGTTGTAGGGGTATCCCCAATCGGCGGCATCATTATAGATGCGTGTTTGGTTTTGAGCCACCTTTGTTAAGGTTTCGGCTTGTTCTTTAAATACTGACATGTTAAATGATTTTGGTTTGACATTAAGCGGAGCACCTTAATATATGAGTGATCTCGGCCTTCACGAGATTGTCCCTAGCTGTCATGTGAACGGAAGGTTCCCCGAGGCCTTCCCATCTTTGTCGCTCCTTCGCAATCTTCAGGATTCTATCCTTTACTGTCAATGCCCTTTCGGTATGAGTCCCGGTTTCCGGTTTGGACCCGGTTCGGTACTGACCGCCCTTTCGAGGCTGGCTGAGTAGATCTGGTCGGGAGCAGTGGGGGAGGATAACCACAGTAATCGGGAGGATCCTGAGGAGGCTGAAAATCAAGGAGTTGACCTGTGTTTGTCAGATTTTCGGGGGCCGTTTTTAGCGTTAGGAAGCTGAGCCTCAGTCGGTTATCAAGAATTTCAAGGAGCGTGGTTGTTTTTAGCGTTTGACTACGTCAAATTTATGCTAATTTTTTTAAACTGCAAAACATTTTTTAAAAAATCTTCATGAATTTTTTAAATTCATGCCTTGATTCTGTTTATTTTTATAGAACTTGTGCGTCAAATCGTTTATACGAATGGTACGCACTCGGCCTCCTCAAGGCAAAAAATCAAAATCTCGTCGTCGGCGCACTACTGAACCTCTAAATTCGGTTCCGGTGAGTCGTGTACAGCGTTCCGGTCCAAAAAGTGTGTACGATCCTAACTTCACTCCCCAAGAAGCGGAAGAGCTGGTGGGTAAGTTGGGGGCACGACAAAAAGAGCTGGCTGAATATTTCGAAGTAAGCGTAAAAACCATTGAATATTGGACTCGTCAGTATCCTGAATTTGCTCGCCACATTCGTCGTGGTCGTGTGACGGCTGCGCTACGTGTCAGTCAGGCTCTGTATCACCGAGCCATAGGGTATGACCATCCCGATATTCATATATTGTCTAAAACAGTGAAGGTGTACGATAAAGAGGGAAAACACATCGAGACCATCACTGAACCTGTAATAGTCCCGATCACCAAACATTATCCACCCGATGCGTATGCGGCCAACAAATACCTCAGTATTATGTTCCGTGACGTTTGGGCAGATATTACGAAGATGAGCGTCGACCATAGCGTAAGTGGTGAAATTAATGTACGTAAAATTGAAGAGCTAAGTTTGGACGATCTTTCGGATTCGGTTAAGGACATGTTGTTTGAATTGAATATGAAACAATTGTCCGATGCCCAGCAAAACTGATACAAATACCATCTCCAAGAAAAGGACTCGTACGTCCTCTCCAAAATTCACTCCTGTCGAGCAAGAACAGCTCAAAAGTGGAATAAACAATCCTGTGCAGTCGATGCGTGCTCTGGTAAAGGGTTCGTTGTTTTACTTTATTCAGTATTTCTGGGATACATATTGCCAAGATCCCTTTGTACCCAATTGGCACATACAATATATATGTGCAGAATTAGAAGTCATTGCTCGTAGGGTGGCTGCTCGCCAACGTAAACTGTATGACTTGGTGATAAATGTGCCTCCGGGTACTACAAAAACTGCCACGGTTAGTATATTCTTCCCAGTGTGGTGTTGGGTGAATTGGCACTATCTTCGATTTATTACTACCTCACATAATAAGGTGTTGAGTTTGGAAAGTGCTGAATACTCGAGAGATATAATTCGCTCTGACAAATTCCGATCCATGTTCCCTGATTTAGATATTAAACAAGACAAGGACGTCAAAAGCAATTTTAGGGTTGTCAGGAAAGAATATACTAAACCAGGGTTTGCACCACGTATCATACAAGGGGGAGGAAGAGTAAGTACCAGTGTGGATGCAAAGATCATTGGATTCCATGCTGATATCATAATCCCCGATGACCTGATTGACCCCAAGCGTGCTCTGAGTGATGTGAGTCTTCCCGATGTGAATGATTATTTGGACAAGACCCTCAGCACTCGTAAGGTCAACAAGGCTGTCAGTACAATGGTCATGATAATGCAACGTCTTCACGAGGATGATCCTACAGGACATATTCTGACCAAGAAGAAAGCCAAAGATCGCATACGCCATTTGTGTTTTCCTGGTGAGATACGTACTCCGGGATACGAAAAGCAAGTCAAACCCAATGAGTGTATCAAGTTCTACAGGGATGGGTTGATGGATACAGTGAGGTTGGATCCGGCAGTGTTGGACGAGATGCTTGATGATCTGGGTCAGTATGGCTATGCAGGTCAGGTAGGACAAAAACCCACACCTCCTGGAGGAGGTATGTTCAAACCTGGTAATATGCCAATAATAGAAAGTCTAAGTTCAGAAACCAACGTAGTTGATCGAGTTCGGTATTGGGATAAAGCTGCTACTCCTGGTGCTGGTGCCTTTACAGCAGGAGTTTGTATGTGGCGTTTGCAGAACGGGAAATTTATCATCGTAGATGTGGTAAGAGGCCAATGGGGGACTGATGATAGAGAAGATCGCATACGACACACTGCCGAGGCTGATGGGTCTAGAACTCGTGTGGGGATTGAGCAAGAACCTGGTAGTAGCGGAAAAGATTCAGCAGATGCGACAATTCGCAATCTAGCAGGATACATTTCCAAGGCTGATCGTCCTACCGGGGATAAGATTCACCGTGCCGACACATTCAGTGTTCAAGTAAATAAAGGAAACGTCATAATGATGCGTGCAGAGTGGAATTCGGCATTCAAGAAGGAGTTGGAGTTTTTTCCCAATAGTTCATATAAAGATCAGGTGGATGCAGCCAGTGGTGCATTCCGTATGTTAACTAAGAAAAAACAAGCAAAGAGTCTTTAATAATAAAACTGAGTAAAAATGGCAAACACAAGTTTGAACAGTGACCGATACCGGTACATAAGCATTGATACGGCTCCGGGAGCAAGTGGAGCGTGGAGCGATGCGGTAAGTATGAGTGCGGTCAAGGGAGGACCAATATGGTTCAGTAGACGAGGTGGTGGTAACGGGACAGTAACCATCCAGTACAAAACCAAATGGGATACCGAATGGCGTGATTTGACTACTGATGTAGATCTTGCTGATGGAGTTCGTTGTATTCTAGATGATATGGGGGCTGGAGTGGCCTGGCGTGCTGGGATCAAGTCCGGTGGATACACCGATGGAACAATAATTGTTGGATTTGATTGGTAACAACTATGGCTTTTGTAAGACATGTATTACGAACGGTTCTTAGACCTGTACTTAGGGATTCATTCTGTTCTAGGTATGGAGCAGGACTCACCGATGAACAAATTGCCATTGCCCTGAGTCGAAATATTAAGGTGTGGGCATTGTTTAAAAGTGGTGATCTGACAGGAACCTCTGCTCAGGTAGCAGGATATGCAGCAGGATTAACAATTTAAAATTTATATATCATGGATGGAGTAATTTTAATAGGTGATCAGGGAACCAACTACAGCGTAACAGCCGATTCCCGAAACATTACTATCACCGGATTGAGTTTTACGTTGGAGACTAAACATCTTCTGCACGTATACAACATCACTCAGGGAAAGTTATATCACGTTCCGGCTCCTGGCGTATCCCACTGTACAGTCAGTGGTGGTGTTATTACTTTTGAGGCCAGTGCAGGTCCAGTTTTGGCCAGTGGAGACATTCTACATATCCAAATTTGGGTACCAAACAAAGGAAGCGATTTGGACGGGTATCCAATGGTTCATGTACTGAATCCGGAATATGCCCATAGCACCAGTCCCATAGTATTGGTAGCGGAAGAGGATGAAACCGTGGACAACGTCAATCGGTACGTGTTGCCCTTTGAGGAATACAAGGATGCGGGGGTATATGTCAAGTTGTTCGCTGATTCGGCGGATGATTCGGTGTTCTTTTCCATCTGGGTGACCAATGATACGGATGCGGATGACTCAGCGGACACGGGTTGGGTAAATGTCACGGATGAATTCAGTGACCTGGCCAATTCGGATCTCGTGATTGAGTGTATCAATGACACGGTGGAATTCTATTTTTGGATTCAGGACCGCCCCGCTCTCAAGTATATGATCAAACTGGAATATGGGTTGAGCAGTTCCGGTATTACGGAGAATAATTCAGCCGATGTGATTGTAATTAAGGCTTAACATTTAAAACATAGAAAACATGGCAAGATTAGGGTTTACAAATTACGATGATCCGACCCCTCCGGAGCCGACTGTTCCTGAGATACTGGCGGCAATGAGTGTGGATCAAAAAGTGGCAGTATTGGATGGATTCGCTGAAAAGGTGCTTCCACAGAACTGGCGGCAATGGATGAAAGAGTTTTATCCTGAAGTGGACAACCGTGTTCCACGCCAAGCAATACGCACCTTGTACCACGAAATAGATGCCATTGAGGAATGGTGCCGGACGGAGATGCGGGGAGAACGGGTGGTCACCCCAGCCATCCCTCCTGATCCCGTGGTGCCGGATGATGAGGGCACGCCAGCGGTTTATAATACCCCTCCGGCTACTGTGACTGCTTTGCGAGAGGCAGCAGGGGCCGCATTCCAGGACATATTCACCGTTGCCCAGGTAGCGGCAGTTGTAAACAAAATGATTGCTTGTTCCGTTTCGGACGGATCTGGTACCTGGACATATTACAAGGCTGAAGTTGTAAAATAAAACGGTTATGGGTTATCGCAGGGCACGGAATCTGGACAAGAACCTGGTATTTGCTGAATACTTCAACTCCGAACAGGAGGTGCGGCGCAATGGTGGTGTGCCTACTGATGTGGTGTTTGATAAAGGGATGGCTACGTTTAATGGGAGTAGTTCTGATATTATATTAAATTCAATTACTCTTATCAGAAAAGGTCAGCCGGGTAGTTTAAGGGTGAGATTTGCATCAAATGATAAGACGGCAAATAATGTAGCCGTTGGTTCTAATTTTATTGAAGGAAATTATAGTTATATAGGATATTATTCTAATGAACTTCGTTTATCTACAGACAAGAATACTTTAGTTGTTTATTCTGTATCTGGATTAAACAATGATCAAATTTATGATGTAATTATTACCCTTGATCCAGACAATCTAGCTATGAAAATGTATGTGGATGGATCATTGGTTGCAACAGATGATTATTCGGCGAAAGATTCATATACCTTGAATAGGTTTGGAAAATTGGGTGGAGGAACAGCAAGGTTTGATGGAGATATTGAATTATTTCAGTGTTATAATAAGGTTCTCACCGCCGAAGAAGTTTCCAACCTGTACAACGATGCCCGTTATGTCCTTCCGCAGTTGAACGTGGCTCAACAATTAGGGGCTGATCTGAATGTGAGTAATTGTGAGAATGATTCGTATGATTCATTTGATGGTGCAAGTGCCACCGGATTTCATGCTGTTTATACTACAAGTGGTACACAAGTTGCCGGAACAGCCGATGAAGTCTCTTTTGTTAGTGGGCAAAAATATATAGTAACATTTGATGCAACACTTACTTCTGGACAGGCTCCATATTTTGCTCTAAAATATAGTTTCGGTGGTGGATATTTAACTGGTACTCCAATAGCAGAATCAGGGAGTAATGTATATGAATTTACTCCGGCAGCAACGACAACTGGAGTACTTGCCTTTCTTAATAATGCTGCTGCTGAATTTACTATTTCCAACCTATCAGTAAAATTACAGACTGTTGCTCCACTCTCCCCCATCCTCAATGTTAATGCCCGGAGCGGGGTATGTAGGAACCTGTTGAGTGGGGATAGTATTGGAGATAATTTGAATGTGAGTAATTGTGAGAATGTTGACTATACGACTTTTGCCAATGCAACACCCAACGGATTTGATGCAACGTCAAACGGGGCTGCCACTCATAAAGCCAGAACGGCTGATGAGATTGCGCTTGTAAGTGGGCAAAAGTATGTTGTAACCTTTGATCTTGTGTTGAATAGTGGAACAGCCCCTAATTGTGATATCTCCGCACATGGAGGAGGCGCATCAAGCAGTGACGAAGGGGATCAAACCGCATCAGCAGGGGCAAACGTATTTGAGTTTACTTGCAACCAAACTACAACCGGAGTATTAAGATTTCAAAACATCTCCACTGCCGCCGACTACTCCATAACCAACCTATCAGTAAAGAAATATATCCCTGAAGTCACCAACACAGACATCGAGGTAGTCAAAGAGGGATCAATACGAGTGCCGAGGTTTAATGGCAGTACGAGTAAGATTGATTGTGGTGGGTATCATGATCTGACGGGGGATATTACGATAATATTTTGGATGAATCCATATAGTTATGGTGGCGGCAACTATGGCAGGCTACTTGAAAACGGACAATTAAGAATTTACATAAGGGAACAAGGTGGTTATAGAACTGTATGGATTTCCAGTGATGGTGGTGTGAATAATATATATGCGGCAGCAGATTCTTATGATTTTCATCATCCTGTTCTTTTTATTATCACCAGAACATCGACAGGAGTGACCTATGTTTACAAGGATGGAGAATTGTTTGCTCAAATTGATACTGATACTGGGACTCCAGTGGCTGGAAGTACAAATATCATTTTGGGAAATATATCCACAGATATTCGTTCCTTTGACGGCCTTATCTCAGAAGTCATCCTCCTTGAAGGCTTAATGACAGCCGCAGAGATCAGCCAATATTACACAGCAACGAAACACTTATATGGGAAATAATGGGAAAGATATTCGACATAGATTTCAGGAAAGGAACGCTGATTGATTCTGTTGGTGGGGTGGTTGGAACATCTGTTAATACGAACTTTCATAAAACAGAAAAGGGATTAGCAATAGATGGAGCAACGGCTTCTGATTCTCATATTACTTTTCAAAAGTCGTATAATCTTCATCAAGATTGGACTATTGTGATGGCTACGAGAATAAAGAAGTCATCTTTTGGTGATTTGTGGAGAGGTTATGTAACTTTTGGAACAGCAGCGGAACAAGAATACATGCAAGGAATTAGCATTACACCCAGTAGGTTCTTGACTCAAGTAGTTGAAGGGGCATATCCAAGTTTTTTATGGGATAGTCCAATAGAGGATTCTAATTGGAAGTTGATGATTATCTCTTACGATGTTTCAACACACACCGTACTTTATTATTGTAATGATAATCCTGTTGATTCTACTGTTATTTCGGGTACATTAAAATCCACAACTCATATTAATTTAATGTCACAGGGAAGTGGTGTTGCTAGAAAAGTTGAGGGCAATATGGCTTATTTTAAGTTTTACGATCATATCCTGACTGCCAGTGAGAGAGCCAATTTGTATCAAGAATTTTTACGTTCCGGTCCAACCACAAAGTCCGTTCCTGTTCCATTAAGCTATCCAAAGCCTACGGATCTGAGTCATTTGGTTGATAGTAGGATTGGTGTGCCGGAGTATGATCCTACAGTGTTGAATGTTAGTCCGTGGGTTAATAGTGGATATACCACTTTTGCAAGTATTAATGCAGAAACTATTTCTGGTTCAACAGATGGTTCCGGGACACATAGATTTGGCACTCCTGATGAGATAAGTTTTGTTGCTGGAAAAACATATATTGTTGAATATGATAGTTCTGGTACTGGACAATTACCTGTTTTATTTTTAGCAGTTTCCATAGGGGGATCAAGTATTTCTGATGATGGTAATGTTAGGGCGGTTTCTGGGCATAATGCAGTACTATTAACTGTTAATACAACTGCAGTTGGTGTAGTTACATTTTTAAATAGTTTCGAAGTTGGATCGTTTGCTTTTACTAATTTTTCTATCAAAGAATGGAACGGAGAAGAACTTGTCCCAGATGCTGATGTGGGGTTTGTGGCGAATGATGTGAGTGTTTGGAATTTGTATGGGTCAAATACAAAATCACAGGATGGTAATTTTGTCAAATTGGATTTTGTGGACAATAGCAGCGGAGGTTATCAATATCTTCGTGTTGTTGGAGATAATACAACGTTTGAAGATTTTGCGGATGGTGATAAAATGATTGTAGTATTTCGCTGTAAATTTAGCGAAGGGGCTTCTGCGAGGGTTGAAATACGAAACGGGTCATTGCTTTATCGAACAGATTTGGTTGGGCATACAGAGGGAATAACCTATACATCTGGAGTGATCGAAAATGATGGTACAGTTCCGTATATACGAGGCTCTGATTTATCCGCAGGAGAGTCTGTCTGGATTGAAGTCCTCTCCGTAATGAAAGTCACCGGGCTGGTCGCTGCCTACAACATGATTCCCAACGGAAGTACGCTGGTGGATATTAGTGGGGAGGGGAATAATGGTACTATTAATTTTGGAACTCATTGTAAAAATGGAATGGCGTTTGATCAGAAAGCGCAAAGTGTTCCTAAAATTAATCTTGGCTCAGATTTATCGGATCTTATTGGAGTTGATGTGATATGGACCATAACTGGGAGATTTAAAACCTATGATCCAACCGGAACGCAATGTATTTTAAGTTCGGGAATTGATGGCACGGACAGAACGGCAATTAATGTGAAAAATGGAGCATTGGTACTTCAGTTGTATGATGGATCAACTATAAATAAATCAACAACTGTTACCGCAGGACAGGAATATGATTTTGTAGCTGTCAATATTGAGACATTATTGCTTTTTTATGTGAATGGTGTTTTGGTGGAAGGGGTTGCAACAGGAAATACAGATTCATCAAATTTAGTAGTACTGGCAACTGATCAAGATGGAAATAATCCTTTTATTGGAGAACTTTATGATCTTCAATTCCACAACTATGCCTTCAACGAACAACAAGCCAAGGATTACCACAACCAATTCGCCAAACGAACACAACAGCAACTTGAACTTTCCGATCATGGAGTCGGATCAACAATATAGACTATGGAATTATCAGGACATTTCATAAAAGGGACAGGGTCGTATGAGGTGAAGGAATTGAATTTTGGACTTGCACTTCCTGTTCCAGCAGCCTCAAGTCAGTTTGATACGGATGGAACGGCGTGGTGGGATAATTATTCTGCTACTAAGGCATGGAATTCCACCACCAAAGATATGACAGTGACATATAGCAATTCAGGTTCCTCTTTTGGGTTCTATAAAGCAGAAATATTCTCTGCACAACATCAGGCCGCTCGCATCCGATTTAGGGCTAAAAGTTCTAACATAGATGATCGTGGATTTTATTTTCCTGATGATCTAAATAATAAAATTGAAGTCCTTAATCCTAATTTAACTACAAGCTATCAACAATATGAATTTGTAGGAACTGTAAGCAGGAGCAATAAATATCTTTACATTAGACTTCACGCAACAAGTCCAGATGCCGTTCCTGTTGATGCTGATTTTACAATTGATGATATTTGTATTGAGGAAATTCCACCACTTCCCGGATTGGACAAAGGACAGCAGTATCTAGAACGGGTAAGTGGTAATCCTGCAGTAATTGGGATAAATAGTCCTTATGCGTATGGAACTTGGCGGTGGAAATTTAAAGTTAATGAAGATACAACAGGGAGGGGAAGATTTGTGTTTATTGCGGATAAGGTTGGGGCATATCCAGATGTTAATGGGTACGGTGTAGATTGGAGAGGTGGAGATGGTATTAGATTATTTAAAATCACAACTGATCCTTTATTTAGTGTTTTGGCAGAAGTTTCGATTGGGACAATGTCTATAAACACATGGTATGAAGTGGAAGTAACTCGTACTAATGATAATGAATTTATTCTATATGCAAGAGGTGGTGAATTGGGTAATGATTTTATTCAAGTTACTGTAGATATTGGTTCAAATCCAGTGACAGATTCAACATTTACAACATCAAATTATAATATGCCAACCTTAGGAGAGGGAGATTGTTTTATCCCCGGCCCAATAACGGAAGGAGTACAGCAATGAAACGGAGCTTAACCATATTGTTATTGGTTGCCTCGATCAATCTAATGGGGCAAATGTCATACTTCCCTTCCACTCCTGTAGCGAAGTACACCCTGGCCCCAGAAACGGAAATTTCGCTGAATATTGGCCAATTCGACAATCCCAAGCCCGTGGCCCGAATGACCTGGTGGGAGCGCAACCGATTACCGCTGGGAGTAATGGTGGTTCAGTTGGCCAGCATTTCGTTGGAAGCTACCGGAGATGCGCTGTATGATATGGGTAAGGCAAACACTGACCCGAAGCGGTTGGCGCAGATGCGTTGGGGACACGTGCTTCAGGGATCAAGTGCCATAGTAATGGCGGGAGGGACGCTGGCCCTGACCAAGTGGGGGTTGACATGGAGGCACCTGCCGTGGTTTACCGCTGAATATGTGTTCTGGCGATATGCCACTTTTGATCTGAATTATAATGCTGTGGCGGGATTAGATCCGCTGTATGTGGGGGTAACTTCCACGGATGGGAACATTTTGAGTAAGATGCAACCTATGGATCGTGCCGTGACTAAGATATGGAGTGTGGGAGTGGCCTTTAGTATCAACTGGTCACAGATAGGTTGGTTGGGATACAAACTTTGAAGCCATGTTGAATTCAAAAATATAAACCTATGGACTCTTTACACGGAACGACTAACAAGGAAAACATCCCAATCATCAAGCCCGAGGATTGCCCGGGAGAGGTGATCAGGTATTTTAATAAGCAACGGAAAGCGGACAAATTAGCATTTCGGGAGATGTTGAGGGAGGAACTGGCTCCCATTCATCATTTCATGAAGATGGCTACCGGGAACCGGATTTGGTTGGTGGCTTTGTCTTCAGTAGTGTTTGTGGTAGGAATGATTTTGTTAATACATTTGATGTGAAACTCAAATTACAGAGACGATTTCTAGGAGATGACTACACTATCGGATCTTTATTCATCGATGGATTGTATGTGTGTGATACTATCGAGGATAAGGTCAGGGATGTAAACAAGGACGGTGATCTGGACGATCCTGGCGAGGAGAAGGTATTTGGTGAAACGGCCATTCCTTACGGAACGTATGCGGTGGATCTTACTATGTCCCCAAAGTTCAAACGAGTTCTTCCTATTCTATTGGACGTTCCTCATTTTACAGGTATTCGGATTCATCGGGGAAATACAGCCAAAGATTCACACGGATGTATTCTACCCGGTGAGAATAAGATAAAAGGTGGTGTGATTAATTCTACTAAGTATGAGATGTTGATTGTAGAGAGGACACTAACAGCCATTCGTAATGGTGAACAGATATGGATTAGAATTGAATAATGTTTAATCAAAATTTTACGTCATGAGAAGGATTTTATTGTTTTTCGGTTTTTTGATGTTACTCATCACACCGATTTTTGCCCAAGTTGTTGAGGTTCCTGCGGATTGGCAGGATTTATATGATAACTATGGGATTTACTTTGCAACTTACTTGGGGATTGCTGGAATAGCAGCATTTCTTGGGGAGTACTTAATCAGGTTGCTAAAACTGGCTACCAAATTACAAAAGGTGACTGCCGTGTGGTTAGTAGCAATAGCGGTTTCTTTTTTCGGTATGTTGGTAAATATCGGATATCTCGCAGAAGCGACTTGGTGGGAAACATTGTTTTGGGGAGCACTATCTGGTCTTGCCGCAAATGGTATTTGGTCCAGTAATTTACTCTTCCTGAAAACTGTGGTTGAGTTTTTGATCGGATTGATTAAGACGAAACAGCCGTAGTCCTATTTTGAATAAGTCGTGAGGATGGGTTCTCAGGACCCATCCTATTTTAAAACTAGAAAAATGGAATTTGATAGGTCAGAATTTTGGGATAGGATGTTGGGCCCACTTTCAGCCACTGATTATGCTGTTTTTGGCATTTTCTTTTTAGCAGGGGCTGGTCTCTTTTTCTACACGGATGTGAAACACAGTTTGAAAACAGATGTGAGCATGCCCAATAACTTCAATTTTTGGTTTATGGTTAAAGACAATCTGTTCCGTTTGGTCATTGTATTGGTGACTATTTTTCTGGCCATCAGGTTTCATAAAACCATGTTGGGGATTGACAGTTTGAATGAAATAAACTGTCTGTATCATGGTATTGCGTTTGATGCTTTATTCGGAAAGATTGCTGGTCACGGATTTAAAAAGGTGCCAGTGATTAAGAAGATGCGTGAAGCAGAAATAACAAGGATAAAAAACGGAGGGTAATTAAATGAAGCGTACAAGACCCCCTGAGGGTAAGAAAGTATTAAGCATACACGAGGCCTCTGTGCTGTTGGCTCGGGCACGGCTGGCTGCTCTATTGGGAATGCAATATGGAACGGATCGTAACGTGTATGAGGCTTTGGGGTACAAAGAAACTGTTCGGTTCAGTGATTATGCCTCTAGATATTTACGTCAAGACATTGCTAGAGCCATCATCGACCGTCCGGTAAGTTACACATGGCGTGGGCCTTTGGTTATTGGTGAGGCAGGAGATGACCAGGAAACCAAGTTGGAAAAGGCTTGGAAAGAATTGGAGGATCACCACAGTCTAAAAAGCAAGTTTGTGCGTTTGGACAAACTCAGTTCTATTGGTTTTTATGGGGTATTGTTGTTAGGATTTGACGACACACCTCAGGTTTCTGATTTCAAAAAACCCGTTTCAAGGACTCCCAAATTGTTATATGTAAAGCCTCTGTCCAGTGATGTAGCTAAAATCGCTTCTTATGTAAAGGATTCTAAGGATCCTAGATATGGATTGGTGGAAACCTATGATATTGAATATAACAATCCCGGTAGTGATAGTGACATGACCAAAATGCGGGTACATCATACTCGGTGTATTCATGTCATTCCTAATATGCTACAATCAGAAGTGGAAGGAACTCCTGTGTTACAGCCTGTGTATAATCGTCTTATGGATTTGGAAAAATTGGTAGGAGGAAGTGCTGAGATGTTCTGGCGAGGTGCTCGTCCCGGGTATCAGGGTGTTTTAAAGGACGATTATACCATTAGTCCAAATGAAGAGGATAAGTTGCAAGAGAAATTGGCCGAATATGAACACAATTTGCGTCGATTTATAATGACTGAAGGGTATGAACTAAAGGATTTAGCACCACAGATCAGTGATCCTAGTAAACATGTGGATGTGATTATTCAGATGATCTCCGCTCAGACAGGCATCCCCAAGCGTATATTGACCGGTAGTGAAAGAGGAGAATTGTCTTCTCAGCAGGATATTACTAGTTGGTATGCTACAATACAGACCCGTCGTGAGGAATATGCGGAACCTACTATTATCCGTCCTTTTGTAGATCGTATGATTGAGTTAGGTATTTTACCCGAAGCTAGTACGGGTGAGTATTTTGTTGATTGGCAAGATCTATATTCTGAAAGCGATAAAGATAAGGCTGAAGTAGGTAAAACCAGAGCTGAAGCTATAAAAAGTTATGCACAGAATCTTTTGGCTCAGGAAATTGTTTCTCCAGACGCTTTCCTGAAATGGTTTTTAGGATTGGATCCGGATGATGTGGAGCAGATTATGGAAATGACCGATGCGTATATTTCTGATATGATTGAAGAAGAGCAAAGGCTTGCCGAGGAGGCTGAAGAAGAAGAAGTCTCAGATGGGGGAACTGAAGAAACTGAAGAAAATGTGTGATGTAATTACATATACTCGGTTACAGGTGTATGAATACGATCCTACTCGTACTCTAACATTACGTAATAGGTTTGTTAGAGATATGAATCGTCGTTTCCGAGAATTGATTAAGATAATTCGTGAAGCTATTATCGACCGAGATGTATTTGGATTGCAAAAAATTACTGCTTTACAGGAATTGGTTCCTCCGGCTCCTGGTGAATTCAACTTCCCTCGTACAGCAGATAAAGTGGAGGCTTTTATGTCGTGGTTGCGTAGGCAGATAGATCGAGGATTGTTGGAAACACGTGAATTCACACGTATTGGTGAGTCGGCCGAAGCTGCCTGGACCAACATCTATATATATGACAGTTACAAACGTGGAGTAATGCGTGCCAGATATGAAATGAATAAGGCAGGGTACACCATTCCTCCTGTGGATGAAGTAGGAGGGATTGAAGCTCTGATGTCTACTCCTTTTCACGTAGATCGGGTTGGGTTGGCTTATACCCGTACGTTTACCGATTTACAGGGTATTACTTCTCAAATGGACACGCAAATCAGTCGTGTTTTGGCCCAAGGACTTGTCGATGGGGATAATCCTCGTCTGTTGGCTCGTAAAATTGTGGCTGTCATCAATGGTGAAGGGGTGGGTGATCTTGCTATTAGAGACAGTCTAGGACGATTTATCCCAGCCCAGCGACGAGCACAAACTCTGGCTCGTACCGAGGTAATTCGTGCCCACCATCAGGCTACCATTCAGGAATATCAGAATTGGCAGATACAGGGGGTACAAGTTCAGGCCGAATGGTCTACTGCTGGGGATGATAGGGTTTGTGATCAGTGTGCTGGATATGAGGGAAATATCTATTCACTAGAGGAGGTACGTAATATGATACCTGTACACCCAAATTGTCGTTGTATTGCTTTACCCGTAAATGTACGTGACTTATGATTTCTAAGTTTACCATAGTGATGCCCTATTATGAAAATCCGGAGATGCTGCTGGTTCACATGGACTATTGGGCACAATATACCCCTGATTTGTCAAGTAGACTCGAAGTAATCATCGTGGACGATGGTTCCCCAAATCATCCTGCGGAAGAAGTATTCTCCCGGGTAGGACTCCCATCCTTTTCGCTAAAACTCTTCCGAATACAGGAGAACATTCCCTGGAACCATGGAGGTGCTAAGAATTTGGCTATGTATCATGCCCAGTCGTCGGGATGGGTTCTTCTTACTGATATTGATCATGTCTTTCCAGTTGCTTCAGTGAATTATTTACTGAAGAAGTGTACTTTGCATCCTGATAAGATTTACCAACCGGAACGTTGGAATATGCAATCCAGGGTGGAAAGGACTCCCATCCATCGGCATATAGATTCCTTCATTATGACTCGTCAGATGTTTTGGAAGATCGGTGGATATGATGAGGATCTGGCTGGCTTTTGGAATGGATCTCCCAGACCTTTCCGGAAAGAGTCCAAGCGAGTTTCTGAGTGGGTGGATTTGGATGGACCTTATCTGCTCAGATTCGGGAATGATGTTGTGGGTGATGCAAATGTAACTGAATGGGGTCGAAAAGGCTCCAAATACGATATTGATAATGACCGAGTAGTAAAAGCCCATTATATCAAGGCTTTGATTCTTTATGAACCAATTAATCCGATGCGATTTACGTGGAAACAAGTGATCTGAAAATACCAGCTATGACTCCTACTGAGGTTCATGATTTTCTGAGGGAAATTGGAAGTCATTGGACAGGTCAGGGGTGTGCGGTGGAGCTTGGTTGTTGGTTAGGAGCTACGTCTGTTCCGTTATTGGAAGGACTTATTACCGCTGGATATAATAAGTCTTATTGGGCATTTGATCGGTGGAGAGCATCGGAGGCAGAAGTGGAGAAGGCTCGTTTGCAAGGTCAACAACTCGTTGTTGGGCAGGACTTAATGCATATATACGTTAAAAATGTAACACCAGTGTATGACGATATAATCGCCGTCAGAGGAGATTTGCCTCAAATATTAGAGAAGTTTACACCTCAATCCATAGAATTTATTATTTTTGATGCACCGAAGCGTAATCCGGTGTTCGCAAGATGTATGCGGGCATTACTTCCGTATTTTATACCAGGGGTCACTGTTGTAGCACTGCTGGATTATTATGCCTACCGTAAGAACACTGGAGCCGTGTATGAACGGTTAAAAGCTCCCGTATATTTTATAGAGAATAACATTGATTCATTTAGCATGATTCGTAATTGGCCTGAGTTGTGTAGTTGTGCCTTTTTTAAATACATAAAGCCATGCCGTGGACAGTAAGCGATGTAGAAAGACATAACAGTGGTCTTACCGATGCTCAAAAACGTCAGTGGGTGCGAGTGGCTAATGATGCTCTAAGACGTTGCCAGAGTCAAGGAGGAAGTAATTGTGAAGCGTCAGCCATAAGACAGGCCAATGCAGCAGTGCAAAGAAACTCAAACAATATGAAAACACAAGATTTACTAACGTATTCAATCTCGGTAAACAATTACCAGATCAGGGAAGAGATCTTACAAGGCCGTCCACATATTGTGGTTCCGGTGGTCATGATGCGTGAAGGGGTACATAGCGGAAGCGACGGACCCCAGTTGCATCGTGAAGAGGAGTTAAGTGCATTTCCCCAAGCCTGGAACGGAATTCCGGTAGTGATTTATCATCCAAAGGAGAATGGTAGAAACATTTCGGCCAATGATCCTCAGGTGATGGAACGTCATGCCGTGGGACAAATTTTCAATGCCCATTATGATAATGGATTGAAAGCTGAAGCCTGGATTGATGTTCAACGGATCCTAGCTATTTCTCCAGAGGCTCTTGCTCACATACGTGAGGGACGACCTCTGGATGTAAGCATAGGATCCTATACTGATGTCGAAGCTACTACAGGACAGTGGCACGATGAAACCTACGAATCCATTGCGTCTAACTATATGCCAGATCACTTGGCTCTATTGCCCGGCGAGCAAGGTGCCTGTTCATGGGAAGATGGTTGTGGGGTTCGTGTAAACCAGAAGAAAGGAGGTGATATGAAAGATTTACTGAAGTCTTTCAAAGAGTTGGTCCAAAAAGGCTACTCAGTCTCCCTCGTCAACAATGAGGAGGGATTTCAGGAAATCTCCCAATTGATCCAGTCTGCGTTGGATGCGATGGACACCAATTCGAAGATGCATTTCTTAGAGGAGGTATATTCGGATGATTTCGTATAT
>Ga0180438_10003391_pt1 | contig 24157 bp, 16 predicted proteins | sample SS_ome_12_FD_132455 | JGI IMG/M metagenome (GOLD analysis project Ga0180438, IMG submission 132455) | Hypersaline lake sediment archaeal communities from the Salton Sea, California, USA - SS_3_D_2 metaG | ecosystem: Environmental > Aquatic > Non-marine Saline and Alkaline > Hypersaline >... | reverse complement strand
CGCAACACCCCATGCGCCACCCGATCATCGGGTACGAAGACGTGCTGAGCTCCACGACCAACCAAACGATCATCGACTTCTACCGCCGCCGCTACGTCCCGAACAACCAGGTCTTCGTGGTGGTGGGCGACGTAAAGACGCAGGCGGTGCTCGACGAGGTGGCGCGGCATTGGGCCGATACGCCCCGGGCGGCGGAGACCTACGTCCCCATGCCCGGCGAGCCCGAGCAGCTCACGCCCCGCGAGGCCGCGCGCGAGATGGACGGCAAGACCTACGACTTCGTGGTGGCCTGGCCCACGGTCCGCCTCTCGCACCCCGACCTATACGCCCTGGACGTGGCCTCTTACATCCTCACCGAGGGCGACAGCTCGCGCCTGGTGCAGCGCCTGAAATACCGGCGCCAACTGGTCCTCTCGGTCGACTCGGCCAGCTATACGCCGCATTTCGCAAACGGCTTCTTCGCCGTCTTCGGCAGCGCGCAGCCGGAACATTGGCAAGAGGCCGTCGGCGAGATCCTCCGCGAGGTCGATCGTCTGCGCCACGAGCCGGTCAGCCCCGTCGAGCTGGCCAAGGCCAAAAAGCAGAAGGCCGCCGAGCTGGTCTTCGGGGCCGAGACCGTGCAGGAGGCCGCCGAGAGCCTGGGGCGAAGCTACCTCTCGACCGGCGACCCGCTGTTCGACAAGAGCTACGTCGAGAACATCCAGAAGGTCAAGGCCGAGCAGATCCAGGGCGTTGCCCGGCGCTACTTCGTGCCCGAGCGGCTCAACCGCGTGGTGATTGCGCCGCCCGGCGGGGCGCCGAAACCGTCGGTCGAGGAGGCCGCGGCGGGAGAGAGCGAAGTGAAGAAGGTGCGGCTTGAAAACGGGCTGCGCGTGCTGGTGAAGCGACAGTCTCGCTTGCCCATGGTCGACGTCCAGGCCTACGTGCTGGGCGGCTCCTTGGTCGACGACGAAGCCACGGCCGGGCGCTCGGCCCTCGTGGGCGCGATGCTCGACAAGGGGACCAAGGACCACACGGCCGAACAGATCGCCGAGTACTTCGATTCGATCGGCGGGCAGCTCGGCATGGCCGCGGGGCGCAACACGGTCTACGGCACGGCCACGGTGCTTACGGACGACTTCCCCGAGGCCCTGGCCCTGTTCGCCGAGTGCTTTACCCGCCCGACCTTCCCGGACGACCAGTTCGGCAAGATGCAGAAGCTGGCCCTGGGGCAGATCGCCCGGCGGAGCGACAGCCCCCAGGCCGAGGCGTTCGAGCTGTTCTACGACAGCCTGCCGAAGAGTTCCCCCTACCACTTGATCCAGGGGGGCAAGACCGAGACGGTCGAGCGGCTCACGGCCGAAGAGTTGCGCCGTTACCACGCCAGGTACTTCGTGCCCGAGAACATGGTGGTCACGGTGTTCGGCGACGTCGAGCCGGAGGCGGCCGTCGAGCTGGTCCGCCGGCACTTCGGCGGGCTTAGCGGGTCGCCCGATGTCGAGCCGATCTCCTTCGACCGCGACAACGCCGTGCCGGAGAGCGTGGTCCGCCACAAGCAGACCGGCAAGCCCACGGCCATGGTGCTTCTCGGCTATCCGTCCGTGAGCATTTTCGACGAGAAGGACTACGCGGCCCTGCTGGTCCTCGACGCGATCACGTCGGGCTACAATTACCCGGGCGGCTGGCTCCACGAAGAGCTCCGCGGCGAGGGGCTGGTCTACTACGTCCACGCGTTCCAGATCAGCGGCCCGGCCCCCGGTTTCTTTGCGGTGATGGCCCAAACCCGCCCCGACGCGGTCGACGAGGTCGTCCGGCGGATTCAAGAGAAGCTCGACCAAGCCCGAAAGGGCAAGATCACGCCCGAGGAGTTCGGCACCGCCGTGGACATGCTGATCGCCATGCACGCCCAGGAAAACACGACCCTGCGCGACCAGGCCCGCCAGGCGGCCCTCGACGAGCTGTACGGCCTGGGCCACGACTACGACCGCTCGTTCGACGCCCGCGTCCGGGCCGTGACCCGCGACGACGTGGTGCGCGTGGCCCGAAAGTACCTCGGCGAGCACGTCCTGGTGACCACGTCGCCGGAGGCGCGGTAGATATTTTGGACTGCGGCGATTCATCGCCGCTTTCGGACACTTCCCGACACGCTGACGGTTTCGTAGCGGCCACGCCGATGCCGGCACGCTCGGCAACGTCGTTTCTTCCGGGAACAAGGGGCGGCCAGTCGCAGGGCGCGAACGGAACGGAATGGTCTTTATAGTCTTTGCGATGGACAAGAAAGCGGCGACAAGTCGCCGCACTCCAAAAAGTGGAGGGCCGTGAAATGAAGACCGGCAGCTTGCGGCGAAGCGGGGTCCTCTGGCTGGCGCTTGCCGCCGTGGCAGGGGCCGCTTTCGGGCAGGAGGAAACGGCGCTCAAGCCGATCCCCGGCCTCTCGCAGGAGAAGTTCGGCAAGGTAGAGGACCTGCGCGCGCGTCTGCGCGAGCAGCAACGGAACCTCATGTCGCTGCCCGACTCGGCCCAGCTCATCCGGGCCGACGAGGAGCTGAAGAAGTTCTGCACCGCATCGGACCTGGTGGCGATCACCTTCTCGGAAGACCACAAGCTGAGCCAAGCCGCATTCATGCTGTTGCGAGGCCCCTTCAACGCGGCGCTGACGGCGGACCACGTCGCCGGACTTCTGAAGCACCTTCGGCAGCCCCCTGCCGAGGAGGCATGGAGGGCCGGCTGGGTCTCGCGTGCGTTGGGCGTCAACCGGCGGCTCGGGGTCCCGGCGTTGGTGAAAATCCTTCGTGAGTCCGACGACGTGTTCGCCCGGGTTCACGCCGCCGGGGGACTGTTTGTGCGGGGCTCCGCCGCCGATGGCAACCAACGGCGGGCGGCCGCCGAGTTCCTGCTCAAGTCCCTGGGCAACGAGGACGACACGTCGCGCGAGGCCCACAACTACGCGCAGCCCCTCGAGCCGTGGATGGCCGAGTGGCTTGTCGCGCGCCTGGCCGATCCGGCGCTCTCGGCGAACTTCGTCAAGAACGCGACGAGCCTCCTTGCCCACTACCGTCCCCAGGGCCTCGACGAGCAGCTCAAGGCCGTCTACCTCCGTGCGCTCGAGCAGGACGATCCCGCCGCGCGGATCAACGCCGTCAACGGGCTGCGCAGCCTGGGCCTGTCCGAGGCCGATCTGCCCCTCTACGCCCGCATCCGGAAGGACGAAAACCCGCACGTGCGACGGATGCTCTATGCCGGGCTGTGCGACGTGAAGGCGCCCTGGGCGGCCGGGCTGCTGACGGCCGGCCTGGACGACTCTCTGCCCGATAACCTCGGCATCTGCGCCTGCGGCCTGGCGGCCCTGGGACACAAGCCGGCGGTGCCGAAGCTGATCGAGGTTCTTCGTCGAGCCCCCGCGCGAGCCGACCAGCCGTTCGAGGACGGCTACCGCCAGGCGGGCGAGGCCGCCGTAAAGCTCGCCGGGCTCGAAGGATACGACTTCCGGCAGCTCACGGAATCCGTGGGCAACCGCTTCTTCGGCGCCGAGCTGATCGTGGAACGGCCCGACGTCTATCGATCCGAGCGCGCCCGCCTGCTAAAGTGGTGGGACACCACGGGAAGCAAGCTGAGCTGGGACTGAAAAGGGACCAGGTTTGTTTTTCCGCAACTGTAGGAGGCGACTCCAGTCGCCGATCCCTGCCGACCGCCGTTCGGTCGGCGTCTGGAGACGCCTCCTACAATGGGCCTCTCCGGAGATGATCTCATGAACGTACGCAAAGGCGTGGTTGGCGTGGCGTTGATGCTGCTGGCGTGCGGGGCGCGTGGCCTCGGGCAGGAATACGGGCCGCCGGACCGGGGCGAGCCGGGCGATGAGATGATCCAGGCGTACCTCGCCCGCGAGGCCGACCGGATCCACGCGGGTTTCCTCAACGAAGTGAAAGCGCTCGAAGACTGGCAGTCGCGGCGACCGGCGTATAAGGAAGAATACTTCCACATGCTGGGGCTCTGGCCGATGCCGGAAAAAACGCCGCTTAGGGCCACGATCACCGGGACCCTCGAAGGGGACGGCTACCGCGTGGACATGATCCACTTCCAGAGCCGGCCCCGGCTCTACGTGACGGGCAACCTCTACCGGCCCGCCAAGGTTGACGAGGGCGAACGGCTCCCGGCCGTGCTCTACGTGTGCGGGCATTCCTATCAGGGCCGCTCGGGAAACAAGACGGCCTACCAGTCGCACGGGATCTGGTTCGCACGCCACGGGTACCTCTGCCTGACGATCGACTCGCTCCAGCTCGGCGAGATCGGCGCGTTGCACCACGGCACCTACCGCGAGAACCGCTGGTGGTGGCACTCGCGAGGCTACACGCCCGCAGGGGTGGAGTGTCTGAACGGGATGCGGGCCATCGACTACCTCACGGGCCGGCCCGACGTGGACCCCGAGCGGATCGCCGTGACCGGGATCAGCGGCGGCGGCGCGGCCAGCTTCTGGATCGCCGCGGCCGACGAGCGCGTCCGGGCGGCCGTGCCGGTCAGCGGAATGGCCGACCTCCCCTCGTACGTCAACAACCGGGTGATCAACGGCCACTGCGACTGCATGTTCCTCTACAACACGTTCCAGTGGCCCTGGACCCGGATCGCGGCCCTGGTTGCCCCGCGGGCACTGCTGTTTACGAACAGCGACGCGGACCGCATCTTCCCCATGGACGCCAACGACCGGATCATCAACCGGCTCGAGCGGGTCTACAGCCTCTACGGGCGCACCGACTTCGTCGACGCCGTGGTGAGCATCGGCGGGCACGCCTACCGCCAGGACATCCGGCAGGCGGCCTTCCGGTTCATCAACACGCAGCTCAAGAACGACCCGCGCGTGGTGGAAGACAGCGAAGTGGACCTGGTCACCGGGCCGCGTTCGGAGCGCGAGTACCCGATCCCCATCGAGAAGCTGCGGGTGTTCCCCGAGGATGGCGACATCCCCGGCGACGAGCTGAACACGACGATCGACGAGCGCTTCGTGCCCATGGCCAAGGTCGAGCCGCCGAAAGAGGGCGAGTTCGACGGATGGAAGGCGAACCTGCTGGCCGAGCTCAAGCGGGTCACCTTCGGCTACTTCCCCGAGCGAATCCCGCCGGCCAAGAGCCTATCCGAAAAGGGGTCAGACCCCTTAAGCCAAGGGGGTCTGACCCCTTTTCGGACGGAGCTGGCCCGGGTGGAAACCGAGCCGGGAATCGTGATCCCGCTCAAGTACGACACGGTCTTCAAGCCGACGGCCGTCGCCAAGCGGATCCTGTTGCTGATCCACGTCCACGACGGCGACGCGGAGAAGCCGAACCTGAACATCGCGCACCGTTTCTACCACGCGGGCGACATGCTCTACGTGCTGAAGGCGCGCGGCGTCGGTCCCACGCGCTGGACCCGCAAGAACCCGCCTAACTACGTCGAGCGGTCGCACGTCCTTCTGGGCCGGACGGTGGACACGGGCCGCGTGTGGGACGTGGCCGCGGCCGCACGCTATCTGCACGAGAAACACAAACACGAAGGGTCTGAAGTGATCGTGCTGGGCGACGGTGCGGCCGGCGTGCTGGCGGCCTGCGCGGCGCTCTGGGAGCCGGAGATCGACGGCGTGGTGCTGGGCGACCCGCCGCTTGGGTTCATGGACGATGCGGCGCCGCCGTTGCTCAACGTGCTGCGCGTGTGCGACGTGCCGGAGGTGCTCGGCATGTTGGCCCCGCGCTTGGTGACGGTCTTGGCCGAAAAGAGCGATCCGTTGGACCGGGCGGCTGCGATCTACGCCGCGGCCGGGGCCAAGGACAAGCTCGTCATCGAGAGCGAGTGAAGTTGGAGTACACGCTTTGGCGTGCTTCGGCAGCCTGAAGGCTGTACTCCAACACGAGAGGAAACGCCATGAAGCTCAGTCTTTTCTCCGTCAGCTACGCCGGCCTCTGGGGCCAGCACCGTCTGCGGCCCGACGAGTTCATCGCCAGGGCGGCCGAGCTGGGCTACGACGCCGTGATGCTGATGGGCAAACGCCCCCACCTCTCGCCACTCGATGCAACCGAAGACCGCCTGGCCTCGCTCGAAGCGGCGCTGAACCGGCACCGCGTCGAGTGCGCGGTGATCGCCGGATACGTCGATTTCGCCGGCGGTGCGGCCGCCGAAGTGCCGTACCTGGAGATGCAAATTGCCTATGCCGAACGCCTGGCGAGCATCGCAACGCGGCTTGGCGCCGCGTGCGTCCGGCTGTTCACCGCCTACGAGACCGTTGGACAGAGCCTGCACGCTTTGTGGTCACAGACGGTCGAGGCCCTGCGGGAGGTCTGCGACCGGGCCGCGGCCCACGGGATAACCGTCGCCGTGCAAAACCATCACGACGTGGCCGTGCACACCGAGGCCCTGTTGGAGCTGCTCGCCGACGTCGGCCGGCCGAACTGCAAGCTCGCGTTCGACGCCTGGTCGCCGGCCCTGCGGGGTGAGGACCTCTACGAGGCGGCCCGGCGCGCGGCCCCTCACACGGCGATCACTACCAACGCCGACTACCGGCGCCTGCCCCGTTATCAGTACCGCCCGGCCGCGGTCAACTACGAGCGGGTGCAGCCGGACCTGGTCCGCGCGGTGAAGTTCGGCGAGGGGTTTATCGACTATCCGGCGTTCTTTCGGGGATTGAAGGACGGGGGGTTCGACGGCGTGGCCAACTACGAGATGTGCTCCCCGATCCGCGGCGGGGGATCGGTCGAAAACCTCGACGCCTACGCCGCGCGATACGTTGCCTGGATGCGCGAACACGTTCTGTCCGCTCGAGCGAAGGAGACGACGACATGAGAACCGGCGTTCGGTGGATTCTGGCGGCCTGGCTCCTCGCGGCCGGGCCGGCGCTTCTTGCAGGCGCCGAGGTCCGCGTGGACTGCGACTTCCCCGGCGGAAACGTGGTGGTCGAGGGGATCGACGGCGACGTGGTCCGCCTGCGGCCCGACTTGCGCGACACGGCGGGCTGGTGGTTTTACTGGTATTACCGAGTGCGGGAGGCCGGGGGCCGGACGCTGCAATTCCGGTTTACCGACCGCGGACCGGTCGGCGTGCGCGGCCCGGCCGTAAGCTGCGACGGCGGCGCAACCTGGCGATGGCTCGGTGCGAAGAGCGGGGACAGCCGCTCCTTCACATACCGTTTCGCACCGGAGCAGAACGACGTGCGGTTCTGCTTCACGATTCCCTATCTGCAAGCCGACTGGGAGCGGTTCCTCGCTTCCCACCGGGGCAACCCCCGGCTGCACCCCGACGTGCTGTGCAAGTCGCGCGGGGGACGGCCCGTGCAGTGCGCGTACGTCGGCAAGCCGGACGGCGGGCCGCAACACCGCGTGCTGCTCACCGCCCGGCACCATGCCTGCGAGTCCTTGGCCAGCTTCGCCGTCGAAGGGCTGCTGGCGACCGTGCTGGACGCCGAGACGCAGGAGGGGCGCTGGCTGGCCGAGAACGTCGAGTTGCTCGTCGTGCCGTTCGTGGACAAGGACGGCGTGGAGCGGGGCGACCAGGGCAAGAACCGCCGCCCGCGGGACCACAATCGGGACTACGTCGGCGAGAGCCTCTACCCCGAGACGGCGGCCCTGCGCGAATTGGTGCCGAAGTGGGGCGGCGACAAGCTGCACGTGACCATCGACCTGCACTGCCCGTGGATTCGCGGAAAGCACAACGAGGAAATCTACATGGTCGGCTCACCCAACCCGCGGATTTGGGCCGAGCAGACGCGGTTCGGCAAGATCCTGGAGGGTGTATGCCACGGCCCCCTGCCCTATCGCGCTGAGGACAATCTCCCCTTCGGCGTGGCGTGGAACCAAGGCAACAACTTTGAGCAGGGCAAGTCCTGCTCGCGCTGGGGAAGCGAGCAGCCGTCGGTGCGACTGGCCACCAGCTTCGAGGTCCCCTATGCTAATGCCCGCGGCGCGGAAGTCACGCCGGACAGTGCCCGCGCCTTCGGGCGGGACGTGGCACGGGCCCTCTGCCGCTACTTGCGCGACGAAGGGGGAGAGAAGGAGAGATAGAGAGAGGGGGAGATAGAGAGATATGCTTAGCCGCCGCGCCCTCGCGGCGGCAAGTTGCGTCCTCGCGGCGGCGAATTGCGTCCTCGCGGCGGCACGTTGCGGCCGCAGCCCGCGCCAGGGGAGAGAACCGATGATTCGCCGGCTTCACATTTCAATTGCGGTGGTGGCTTCATGCTGGCTGTCGACGGGCGGCGCGGCCCTCGCGGCCGAGAGCGCCGCGGTGGTCAGCGTGGCCGACTTCGCCCAGCGCGAGAGCTTCACCGCCGGCATCCAGGAAGCAATCGACTCGCTCCCGGCCGAGGGGGGCGTGGTCCTCATCCCGCCGGGCAGGTACGTGCTGCGCCGCTCGGTGGCGCTGCGCCCGCACGTCACCCTGCGCGGGTCCGGGTCCACAACGACACTGACCCGCGGCCAAGAGGCCGTCACCAAGCTCCGCGAGCCGGCCAAGAAGGGCGATCCGGCCGTCGCCGTCGAATCGACCGAGGGGTTCCGCGCCGGCGACGAGGTGTTCCTGCGTGACAACCAGCTCGGCGGGTGGCACTCGGTCCACGCCGTCGTGGGCGCGGTCGAGCCCGGCCGGATCGTGCTCGAAGAGCCGCTCTGGACGTGCCACGAGGAGGGGGTATTCCGGCCCGAGCAGCACGCCCGGCTGACCAACTACTTCCCGATGATCCGCGGCAACCGCTTCCACTGGGACAAGCCGCTGGAAGACGTGAGCGTGACCGACCTGGTGCTCGACGGCAACATGGAGGAGAACCCCTCGCCGGTGACCGACTTCACGATCGCGGCCGTCCACTTCGCCAACGTCCACGACGGGCAGGTGCGCAACGTCACGGTGCGAGGCTCGGTGGGCGACGGCATCGGCGTGCAGCGCGGGCGCGATGTGCGCGTGGAGAGCTGCCTGGCGGAGGGCTGCCGCGTACACGGGTTTCACCCCGGCACGTCGCTGCGCGGGGCCGTCTTCGCCAACAACGTCGGGCGCCACAACGGGGGCGACGGCCTGTACTTCTGCGCCGACGTGCTGGGAATCGTCGTCACCGGCAACCTGCTGCACGATAATCGCCACAACGGGATCGGCGGCCTGGGCGACCAGCCCGGCGGCGACCGGTTCAACGTGGTTTCGAGCAACGTCTGCCGCAACAACGGGCAACACGGCATCTATGCCAACGGCGGGGGGAGCAACCTGATCGTGGGCAACGTGTGCCTCGACAATTCGCAGGCGAAGCCCGGCGCGTACAGCGGCATCGCCCTGCAGAACGCCACCCGTTGCACCGTCACCGGCAACCACTGCTCGTGCGACGGCGAGAAGCCCACGCAGAAGCACGGCATCGAGGAGATCGGCCGGGCCGACGCAAACACCCTGACCGGCAACCAGTGCCACGGCAACGCGCGGGCCGGAATCCGGGTCGCGGGGCCGAGCGCGCAGGTGGTGGGGAACGTGGGCGAGGTGGAGAAGGAACCACGTTAGTCGGGCGCCGCCGGCCCCGGCGGGTCGGACCGCCTGCTCTTTTCGGCGACCCCCTCGGGTGGTATATTGGAAGGGTTCGGCCGTCGGCCGAACCGGTTTTCGAGCAGGTATTTCCCATGGCCGAGTACATTTTACGATACGGCGGAATGCGTTTCCTGGGCCTCTTCAAGGGGGACGGGAACGGCGAGTATCGCCACGGCGACCGGGTGATTGTGCGCACCGACCGGGGGTTGGAGGTCGGCGTGGTCCTGCGCGAGAGCACGCCCGAGACGGCCGAGATGCTCCGCGAGGCGGGCGAGGGCCATATCCTGCGCAAGATGACTCGCGAAGACGACATCGAGGCCGAGCAGATCCAGGCCCACGTCCCCGGCGAGATGGAGACCTGCCGGAAGTACATCGAGAAGCTCGGGCTGTCGATGCACCTGGTGGACCTTGAGCACGTTTTCGGGGGCGAACGGATCATCGTCTACTACCTGGCCGAGAGCCGGGTCGACTTCCGGGAGCTGGTTCGCCAGTTGGCCGGCGAGTTCCAGACCCGGATCGAGATGCGGCAGATCGGCGTGCGCGACGAGGCCAAGCTCCTGGCCGACTTCGGCGATTGCGGCAAGGAGGTCTGCTGCAACAAACACCTGGTGCAGATCCCCCCTGTGTCGATGAAGATGGCCAAGCTGCAGAAAGCCACCCTTGACCCGACCAAGATTTCGGGGCGCTGCGGGCGCCTGAAGTGCTGCCTGCGCTACGAGTACGAAACGTACGAGCGGATGCAGAAGGAGCTGCCGCCGATGGGCTCCTACGTCGACACGCCCGAAGGCCGGGGGAAGGTCGTCGGGCAGGAAATCCTCTGCGCCCAGCTTACGGTGATGACCGAGGACCGCCGCCGCGTGATCGTCGATCTGGCCGACGCCACGCGCGTACCCAGGGACCAGGTCAAGAGAGCCCCGAAAGAGAAGCCGCAAGGCCCCGCTGACTCGTGACCCCTGATGCGTGACCAATGCCGGTTGAAGCGACAATCCCCCGCGGGCTGCCGCCCGCGTCTATTGACCCCTGACCGCTAACTCCTGATTCCTGAACCCTGACTCCTGGCCCCTGACGCCGGCCGCCGGCCCATGCTCGACCCGACCCATCCGATCGCCAAGCTGCTCCGAGAGGACCGCCGGTACCGAATCGAGGCGTACGTCTTCGTGTTCGAGGCGCTCAACTTCGCTCAGAACGTGCTGGGCATGGGCACCAAGGCCGAGAGCGAGCCGCTGGCCCAACCGGCGGAGCGAGAGGAATCGGACAAGCCCGAGCGGCACGTGAGCGGGCAGGAGCTGTGCGAGGCCACGCGCCGTTTTGCCCTGGCCCAATTCGGCTATATGGCCAAGACGGTCTTGAATAGTTGGGGTATTTACAGCACGAGCGATTTCGGCGAGATCGTGTTCAACCTGATCCGCATCGGCCAGATGCGCAAGACGCGGACCGACCGCCGCGAGGACTTCGACAACGTTTATGACTTCGACACCGCGTTTCGCGAGGGGTTCGAGATCCGGCCGTCGGAGTAGGCGACGGGGGTCGGAGTCAGGGATCAGGAGTCAATAGCCGCGGGCGGCACGCGCGTCCCCTGCATCATGTACTGGAAGGAAAGAATCGAGGGCGGCCTCGATTGCCATCGACTTACCGGGCACATCGACACTTTCGAGCGGCGTCCAGGTGGAAGGGAACGTGCTGATCAAGCCCGTAGCCGCCGCGTCGTGGACCGGGATCGGCGGGGTCTGCGCGGCCGGGTGCCGCGTCGACAAGAACGTCACGGTCGATTTCGTCCCCGACAAGGACGCGCCTGCCGAGCCCAACGGGCTACATGCCATATCGCGCAGAGAAGCGGTGGAGCTTCACTGGAAAATCGTTGCCCAGCCGGACGTGCGCGGCTGCAACATCTACAAGGATGGGAGGAGGCTGAACGCAACGCTCTGCGGAGGCTGCTTCTACGTGGATCTCGGCGTCGAGCTCGGCAGGAAACATGCCTACGCCGTCAGCGCCGTGGACCTCAGCGGGAACGAGGGCCCTTGCTGCAAGCCGGTGGAAGGTGACTCGCTGCCGTAGGTGGACGACGAACCCAAGCCCTGCATCATGGAGGCGGAGTCATGAGTACCAGGTTGAATTCTGCAATCTTGCTTATGTTCAACCTAGGTTGCTGGCTCCCGGTCTGGGGCGCCGACTACTTCGTCGACCCGCAGCATCCGGCGGCGGATGATTCGAGCCGCGGTGGCGAGAGCGCGCCCTGGAAAACGTTGTCCCAGGCGTGCTCGGCGGTGCGGCCGGGCGACACAGTATACGTCAAAACCGGCGTCTACGTCGATGATCGCAGTCCCGAGACGCGCCAGTTCCGGCCGGTGCGATCGGGAACGCCGGAAGACCCGATTCGGTTCGTCTCCGTCCCGCCACGTGCGGCCGTGATCCGATCGCGGAGTCTGCCGCAAAGCGCCGATTCCTATGCCTGGGGATTGGGCCGGGGCGTCGAGTACGTCGTTATCGACGGTTTCCGAATCGAGGGCGGAATCGTCCTGGGATACGACGGCTGTCGGCACTGTACCGTCAGGAATTGCGAAATCACGCACGGAAGATGTCCAATCACCGATCGGAGTTTGAACTGGGGACTGACACTGCACGGCGACGTCCAAGAGTGCACCATCGAGAATAACTACGTCCACGACCTCATCGACTCGGGCAACCGCGCGCACAACACGGCCTGCATCATGATGTTCGGCGGCGGACGAAAAAACCGGATACGGCAGAACACCGCCGACGGCGGCCGGGGGATCGTCTATTCGGCCTTCGGGCAAAAAGGTGGCCGGATGAGGGACAACGTCTGGAGCCTCAATCTCGCACGCCACGCAACCGCCGGCTTTCTCGGGATGGCCTCCACCAACGATCAGCACGCTTCGCAGGACAACTTGTATCGCCAGAACGTGATCGTCGACTGCCGGACGGCATTCGAGCTGAGCCACATGTGCTATCGCTTCAAGATCGCGGGCAACACCGCGGTCGGTTGTGACGCCTTTCTCGACGCTTCGGCCGCGACCAACCGCGAAACACAGCTCTGGAACAACATCCACCTGGCTAACGAGGGGCGAGCGATGCGCTGGGGCGGATACCCCGAGGCACAACCGTTCTCCGTGCTGCTGAAATACTCGGACTACAACTGTTTCTTCAACACCGCAATGATCGGTTTCCGAGAGAAGACCCCGACGCTTCGATATCCCTCGCTTGCGGCCTGGCAGCAAGAGACCGGTTTCGACCGGCACTCGATCGCCCAGGACCCACGGCTGGTCGATCCCGACCACGGTGACTTTCGATTGCGGGAGGACTCGCCCTGCCGCAGGGCAGGTCTCGACCGGCTCGCTGCGGAGGAAGGCCGAACGCCGTCGAAGACCGTGCCTATGGGGGCGTATGAAACAGGAGACGAAATCATCGGTCACCGCTGGTCTCCTGCCCGGTAATAGGGTGCGTTTGGCCAAGGTTTCTGGGCATTTGGGTGGGCAGAGTGGCCGCGGGGCCCCGCTGCTACTGGCCCGATGGGCGATCCTGATGAAGGGGCGTGGAGGTAACGATGACCCACTCTGCAAAGGGCAGACAAGCCCGCCTGATCCTTCGAAGTGTCCTGATCATGGTAACGGCGCTTGCCGGGGGCCAGGGCCGGGCGGCGAACTACTTCGTCTCGCCTGAGGGTACCGATGTGGGGAGCGACGGATCGATCGCACGCCCGTTGGCCTCCATCGAGAAGGCCCTGTCGCTGGCCGAGCCGGGCGACCGTGTGGTGCTCCGCGCCGGAGAGTACCGGCTTGGAGAGGCGCTGCGGTTTCCCCGCGCCGGAGAGCCGGGGCGCCCCATTACGCTCGCGGCCCATGACGACGAGCACGTGGTGCTGCTGGGTTCCGTGAGGCTTGCCGGCTGGCAGCACCACCAGGGAAACATCTTTAGGTGCAAGGCTCCGCCGCAGCCGATCAAGGGGCTGTATGAAGACTCCGAGCGATTGACCCACCCGCGCCAGCGCGGGCAGCGCGAGAACCCGCCCGTGGCGAACCTGGTTGCGCCGGGCCGTTGGACGGAGCAGGACGGGTGGGTCTACCTGTGGACGCGCGAGGGCGACTCGCCAGACAACCACCGGATCGAGGCATCGCAGCACGGTGTGATCAACTTGAACGAGCCGTGGCTCCGCGTGGAGCGGCTGCACGTCTTCTTCGGCCAGCCCACCGGGCTGGTCATCTCGGCCGATCATTGCGAAGCGGTCGACTGCGAGGTGGCCCACGTCTCCAACTCGGTGGACAACGCCTACGGCGCCTACATCGCCGGCTGTTCCAACTCGGCCCTGCGCAACTGCCGCATCCACGATTCGTACTACTGGGGTGACCACGGATCCAACTCCCACGTGGTCTCCTGCATCGACTGCGGCGACCATGGTCCGAACTTCGTCGAAGGTTGCGAGATCTTCAACGGCGGTCTGGGCGTAGGCACCAAGGGCGCCGCCCGGCAAATGATCGTCACGGACTGTGACATCTACGACGTGCTCCGAGGCGTGACGATTTCGGGGCAACGAAGCAGCGGCCCGGGCGCCGGCAAGACCGATCGCGGCCACTACCTCGTTTGGCACAACCGGATTCACGATTGCGACACGGGCGTCTACTTCTATAGCGGCGGCACCACCGGCAACTGCATCGCCGGCAACGTCATCCAGCGGTGTACCAACGGAGTGTCCATGCGCAAGGTTCACGGCTTGCCGGCGGACTCGCTGATCGCGAACAACGTCTTCGCGAGCTGCCAGTCGGCGATCTTCCTTGTCGCCGAGCGTGAGGGGGAGGTGACACTCGGTCAGTTCGCCGCGGCCGGGCTCCGCTCGCACCACAACCTCTTCTTCGACAACCAGGGCGACTGGAGAAACCCGATTAGCTGGACCGCAAACCTCGACAAGAGCGTCGCGGAGATCCGCTTGTTCGGAGGTTTCGGGTGGGAAGAGGGGTCGCTGGGGGCCGCCCCGCTGCTCGACCCCCGGGGGCGAGCAAGAGCCGGCTCTCCGACCATCGGCCGAGGGACGCCGTTGACGCTCCCCGCTTGCGTCGAAAAACCCCGGCAGTGGCATATCGGTCTGGGCCCACAGGACTCGGATGGCTCGGCGCCCGCCTCGGGATTGACGCTCTCGATCGCCGGGTCCCAAACCGAAGCCACGCACGGCCAAAAGATCAGGCTGAAGGCCGTGCTGAAGAATAAGTCCGACAGGCAGGTGGTGCGACTTTCAGGCGACTGCGTCGTGACGTTCCACTTCCGCTACGCGGGCGTGTGGTTCTACGATCGGCAGGAGATTTGGCGCGTGAGGGTCCGTCTCCCTTCCGAGGAGCTTGGACCGGGCGATTCCATCGACCTTACCGGCCTGACGGGATGGACCGACCCGACCAACGGCGCGCTCGGCGATCCGTTTCATCTGCGAGCGGACGATCGGTACTGGCAGGCCGGCTGTCGGCTCCGGGCAACCGCTCGTTTTGTCCCCGGCAGCGAACCGACCGCTCGTGCCCTTCAACGATTGGAGCCGCTGCTTCGCGCGACGGAGGTGGTGCGCGAGCCAGCGGCAGGAGGCAATTGACATGCTACGCGTGTGCGTCCGAACGGCGTTTCCCATGGCTGCCGTCGTTCTCGGGGCAGCGGCCTGCTTGCCGGGAATCGGCGCCGCCCAGGAGGGCCTCGCCGCCGGCAACGCCGCCGGCCGAACGTTTGCGGTGAAACAGGACGGCACCGGCGATTTCACCACGATCCAGGAGGCCGTCGAGGCTGCCATGCCCGGAGACGTCGTCGAGGTCCACGCCGGTGTGTACAGCACGCCGCACGGACGCTGGGCCGGCAGGCATGGCCGCGATGACTGGAAAGTCGTGTTCCGAACGGTGCGCCCGGGCACGCCCGCGGTCCCGATCACCATCCGGGCGAGATACGCGGCCCGACAGCCGCTCCACGGCGGTGATTGGGCCCGGGGCGACCCCGGCAAGGAAACGGTCCTGGAAGGACGGCCGGCCTCGGGCGAGCGTCTCCCGGCGTGTGCGCTCTTGCTGCACTCGTACGTCGTGCTGGACGGATTCGTGGTCCGCGGCGGTGACCGATACGGTGTCTACGCGTCTCGAGCCGGTGCGAGCCGGGAAACGGCTGCCCGGGGATTGTGGGTGCGCAACTGCAAGTTTCTCGCTGGCGGCGCCTCCCCAACGGGACGGGAGCTACTCGGTGAGAACTACGGCAGCCTCACGCTTTCGGGCTGGGCCGTGCCCGACTGCTGCGTGCAGAACAACTACTTCGAGACCGGGTATTGCACGGCGCTGGATGTCGCCGGCGGGACGAATGCGGTTGTGGAGTACAACGAGTTCCGCGATTGGAACAACTACGCCATCTACGCCCATGGCGGCGCGCACGCAAACGACGGCCTGGTGGTCCGCTACAACTACTTCCATCCTCGGCAGCGAAAACCGCTCATGCGGCTCCGCGATTCGGTCGGTTACGTCGTTCATCACAATGTGATTACGGGGGGGGCCGGAATCTACCTCGACGACCACTGCGAGGAGCATCCGGACTTCCCGAACGACTGCTACGCGGCCCATCATAACACGATCGTCCTGGAGCCGGGCTCGCACTATGCGGTCGGCTACCAGGCGGCAACGCATCCGGAGGGGAAAGAAAGGGCAACCGCCTGTAACATCATCGCCGGCGCCCCGCGCGTGGCCGTCAACCTGTCTCCCTGGGGCAAGCCGTCGCACAACGTCCACATCACCGGCAACGTTGTCGCCCCGGGGATTGAGCTGATCGGCGGGAAAGAGCAGGGCCTGAAGTCATCTTCCTGGATCGAAGAAGACAACGTCATTGCCGACCCGGAGCTCGATGCGGACTTCAGGAGCCATGCGTTTGACAACGATAAGCACGGCGCGAACCTTGATGTCCGTGCAATCCCCTACCGCAAGTTCAACGGCAACCAATACCCGATCTACAATCCCTACCGCGGCACAATTACGACTGAGGAGCCGTGACCTTGTGAAGGGAAGCGATGCCTCGCGCCCCGAGAGCCACTCAGCCCGGTCAAGCACACGTAGGTCGCGGGGCGAGAGTGAGACCGTGGCGAGTAGAGCGTAACGCCCGTAAAGACCAAAGCCATCGCCGCGGCGATCATCTCACCGACCGGGGGCTGGCTCAGTGAGAACTGCGACGCAGGCCGATCCGCCGCTGGCGTTGGTGTATGTGATCCGACAATGTTCAGTCGGGGAGGCGATCATGAAGGCCACCGTGTTCTGTTTGCTTGTCGGCACCGTCACCGCGAGCGGACCGGCCGCCGAGTCTCCCGGCGGCGCGAAGACGCACGACGACCTGCTCGATATCGGGTGTCTTGTCGTGACCGAGGCGCCTTACCTGGCGGACCCGACGGGCAGGACCGACTGTACCGAGGCGATCCAGCGGGCTGTCAACGACGCGAGGGATCATGGACTGGTCTGCTACCTCCCGGGGGGGACCTACGTCATCTCCGATACGATTTCCTGCGAGCAGCAGGTCAGCAAGCTCGACAAGCCAAGACACGTCGACGGGGGCACGCAGCACTACTGGCCGGTGCATCGCCCCATGATCCTGATGGGCTCGACGAAAGGACAACGCCCGGTGCTCAAGCTGTCCAGAGAGGCCAAAGGGTTCGACGACCCGTCGAAACCGAAGATTGCCGTCTGGATCTGGGCCCAGACGTGGTTCGACGCGCCCGGCAAGGAGGAGCCCGTATGGGGCAAGGAACAGCCTAATATCTCCTTCAATCACGTCTTCAAAGGGATTGACATCGACGTCCGTGGACATGCCGGTGCCATCGGGATCCGCCATTCCGGGTCGCAAGGGTCCACGCTCCAGGACGTCACCATTCATGCCGAGGGCGCGTACGCCGGGATGAACAACTGCTGCGGGCAGGGCGGCGGCACCTACAACGTCGAGGTCATCGGCGGCCGATACGGCATCGTGATCGAGCCCGACAGCCGGTTTCCGATCCTCACCTCCTGCCTGTTCAAAGGGCAGTCGAAAGCGGCGATTCGCTACGCAAGAGGAGGCTCGCAGGTACCGACGCTCTTGGTCGGCTGCCGGCTTGAGCCCGCGGGCGACGCGGCGGTGGATTTCGCCACCGAGCGGTCGTACGCCGGGATCAGCATGGTGGACTGCGTGGTGAGCATGGAGCCGGGTGGTGTCATCTGCAAGACCCGGAGAGATGAGAACGTCTTCCTCGAAGAGACCTTTGTGCGCGGTCCTGTCTCGGTTTGCAGCGGAAGTTCGAGGATTCCTGCACCGCAGCAATGGACGCGGATTCAGCGCTATTCGTCGCACACGGATCAGGGGGTGAATCTCATAAACGGCGCCCTGGGTTCCGGTGAGATTACGGTGTGGGGTACCGACTCGTCAGAGCCCGATTTCGAGACGATCCGCCGGCGTCACTACAGCGGGACTCCATCCTTCGAGGATGAGGATGCCGTGAACGTGAAGTCGTTTGGCGCAACGGGTGACGGGACGACCGACGACACGAAGGCCTTCGAGAAGGCGATCGCCGCGCATGACAAGATCTTCATCCCGAACGGGAACTACAAGCTCTCGGGAACACTTCACCTGAGTCCGAAGACCCACTTGTTCGGGCTGTCGCGGGCTTTTTGCTCGATCGGAGACGTCGGTTCGAGACGAGGTCGGTGGCCTCGTGGTGGCGGGGGTGCGTCCTTCTCCGTGACCACCGTCGATGATGCCCGCGCCGCACCGGGACTCTCGTTCCTCTCGGTCCGCGGCGGCGTGCAGTGGAGATCGGGACAGGGGAGCTGGATGCTCACGTCCGGCTCCCTTGCGGTCTCGGGGAACGCCGGGGGCCGGCTCTACGGCGTGATGGCAATGGGGCGGCCCCTCGTCCTGGAAGGTATACGGCAACCCACGTCGTTCTATGCGTTGAACGTAGAACGGGTTGTAACGAACCCTCAGTCGGAGATCTTGGATTGCTCTCACGTTCGCGTTTACTACTTCAAGGTCGAAGCGGGGACCATCCAACGCCCGAACGCCGGCGACGCCAACACGCCGTGCCGCATTTCGGATTCGCGGGACGTCCGGGTCTACTGCATGTACGGCAACGTCAGGAAGCTGACCGGCCGGCCGATGCTCGAAGTCGTGAATTCGGAAGACGTCACGATTGCCCAGTTGAAAGCGTTCAGGCCGGGCGACTTCCCACACATGACGGAGACAAGCGGCAGCGGCACAAGCGAGATTCCTTCGGCTAAGGTGTGTGCCCTCTTCGTTCGCGATTAGCACCTGCGCCAAGCCTGGAACAGCCAAGCCGAGTGGCAGGCATTGGCCACGCGCGCGAACTTTGTATCCGGATACAAAATCTGGGCGCCCTGGCGGCTCGGGCATCGTGCGCCGCAGCCAGAGAGGCGGCCGAGGCGGCTGCAAGTGTGCCGCGAATCCCCACGCTCCCCAGATGGGGCTCGCGATTTCATCCGCTCCAAATGGTGGCCGTGATCCCATCGTCCCCAGATGGTGGCCGTGATCCCATCGTCCCCAAATGGTGGCCGCGCCCCCACGGGTCCCAAATGGTGATTCTTCCCATCTTCCGCAGGTGCCGCCGATGCTTGCACATCCCCCAGTTGGCCGCCTTCGCAGGGGAATCCGGTTGCGTAACGCTCTCGCCAGGGACCCATCGAGGACGGGTAACGACTCGGATGGGCGTGCCGTAGCGAAAACCGTGAATCCAGCGATTTGCGCACTCAATTTGATGACACCCATTACCGGCGCGACTCGCCCAAACTGCTGGCGGTCGATTTCACCGCTGCACGAAACTGCACCTTGGCAAGTGCAGGCGGTGGGCGGCACCTCCGCAGGTTACGGCCGGTGCGCAAGTGCAGGCGGTCTGCGCCACCGCGCTTAGGGAGGCAAGGGTTTGCGCGTGCATGCCCCCGGCCGGGCAGGCTCTCTTCGCTAGGCCGCGTCGGCTGGACGGGGGGGGCGACGAAAATTAGGATGCAAGTCATTCCAAGGCTGGATTGGCTCTGAGCTCAACCGGAACGGGAAATATCGGCTCCTGGAATTCCGCGGTCAGGCGGGCTCCTTTTGACGTCTTCTACTTTGGACGAACATCATGAGCGAGGGACCAAGTATAGGCGGCTCCGACCTCGAACGCTTTCGCAACCATCTGCGAATCTTGGCTCGGCTGCATCTTGAACCGGGGGTTCAGCGGAGGATAGACCCGTCTGACGTGGTCCAGGACACGTTGGTCAAAGCGGACCGGTCGATAGAGCAGTTTCGCGGAAGCAGTGAGAGCCAATTGGCCGGTTGGCTACGCAGGATTCTTGCGAACACATTAGCGGATGCCATCCGCCAAGTTCACCGGGACAAAAGGGACATTACATTGGATCGGTCACTGCAAGCCGGCATGGACGAGTCTTCCGCTCGCGTTGACGCATGGCTCGCGGCTGATCAGTCGACACCGAGTGAGCAGGCCATTCGCGAAGAGCGACTCATGGAGCTTGCGGAGGCGATTGCCGACCTGCCGGAAGAGCAGCGCGCCGCCATTGAACTACACCATTTGAAGGGGTGTGCGTTGGCCGATGTGGCGGCGCAGATGGGTCGCTCCACCGCGTCCGTTGCCGGGTTGGTTCGGCGGGGGCTAGTCAGGTTGCGCGCAAAACTCGACCCAGAAGGCTAGCAAATGGCTGACGAAGCTGCGAACTCTACGAACGCGCGCCCAGAACTCGACGCAGTCGTGGCGGCGTATATCGAGGCTGTGGAAGCGGGTGAACCGCCGAATCACGAACAGTGGTTGGAGCGTTACCCTCAGTTCGCAGCGCAACTCGAGGAGTTCTTTGACGCTGAACGCGGAATCGCACAGTTGGTGCGAGGACCGGGGCTTGCTACCACGGAACCCTTTGTCCCCGGTAGCAGGCAGTCTCCTGCACGTAGTGCGGTACAAGAGCCAGGTGAGCATCCCTCGCTCCGTCCTCGCGAGGGAATCTCATTTAAGGTGCGCCAGGGCACGATCCTGGCTGGGCGCTACAGGGTATTTGCCGTCAAATCCGGTGGCATGGGGTATGTCTACCTTGCCGACGTTGTCGGGGCTCAGGACGACTTCGCAGGACGCAAAGTAGCCATTAAGACCGTACCCGACTTTGATGAGTGGCGGAAGATGCGGCGGCGCGATAGGAAGCCGGCGGACAGATCTGCGTACCGAGACTTGCTGAGCCGATTCCGGCGCGAAGCGAGCTCCTGGGTCCGCTTGGGAAAACACATCAACATTATTTGGGCGTGGTGGGTCGCCGACATTCGCGGAAAGCCGTATCTTCTGATGGACTATGGCGACAGCGGCGATCTTGGCACCTGGATCGCAGAGCGTCGGCTCGATGTGCCGTTGACTGTCAATTTCGCAATTCAATTCTGCGAAGGGATGATTTACGCTGTGAAGACAGCGAACGTGGTCCATCGTGATATTAAGCCCCGGAACGTGATCATTCATGACAGGCGCATCCTTAAGATCGCTGATTTTGGCCTTGCCCGGGCGCACTTCCCTGATTCGGACGAACTCACGGGAAGCATAGCCGAGTCGCCCGACCGTTCGCTTAGTTCGGCAGGTGGAGGTACGCTCGCCTACATGGCTCCCGAGCAATTCCGGAGCCTTGCCGTTGCGGATACGCGCAGCGACGTCTTTTCTTTCGGCGCAATGCTCTACGAAATGTCGACTTCCACTCGCTTGTTCAGACCGGGGACGGCGTCTCAACAGCTAGCATTGCGCGGCCGGCCGGTGCCTGAGGCGCACATGGTGAATCCGGCGGTTCCCCCGGAACTATCCGCTTTGATCAGCCGCTGTGTCGCTTACGATCCCGCCGATCGATACCAGACCTTCGAAGACGTTCGCGCAGCCCTTTGGGACGTTTACGGGCAGTATAGCGGGCGGAGCCCTGTTCCTTGCGGGCGGTCAACGATTCCCCGAGAGATGGACGCGGTCCGCCAAACGTACTCGCTGCTGAGTCTGGGAGAATACCACGAGGTTATCGAAATCGCGAGCTTGGCCCTTCAGGAGTCTCCCGGCCAAGTTGAATTGCTGACTAACAAAGGCGTTGCGCACCTGAAACTTGCGCAGCTTCATGACGCCGAGGATTGCCTGGATCACGCTGCGCGAATGGCTCCTTCTAACACGCTCGTCTGGTGCAATATGAGTATCGTCAAGAGCGAGTTGGGGTATCCGATTACGGCGCTACAAGCGGCGCAACGGGCAATCAAACTTGACCCAACACTTTTCGACGGATGGTTTGCTTTGGGGCGTTGTTGCGAGGCCCAGGGCCAGTGGGAGTCGGCCTCCGACGCGTACGCGCGCGCTATAGAGATATCCGGTGACAACTGGGCGGCCCACTTGAAGTACGGCGAATCGCTTTGGAACCTCGGACGTCTGGAGGAGGCCCTGGCGTCGGTACGGCGTGCAGCCAATATCAACCCCGAAGCCTTCGAGCCCTGGGGGTTCTTGGCAGGCTGCCTAAGCGAATTGAACCGGAACGAAGAAGCCCTGGAGGCAGTGGAGCGCTGCCTGGAAATCAACCCGTCAAGCAGCGCGTGCTGGGCAGCACGAGGGTTTCTTCTTTGGCAGTCGCGCTGCGATCGCGCCGGTGTGTGTGCCTGTTATCAGAAGGCCTTACGCTTGGATCCAGGGAACGTCCGCGCCCGAAGTCTTCTTTCGAGCTTGGAGTGAAAAGGAACGGATGCGGGCTTACGCGGTCGAGGAGGCACGCCATGTCGCAAGAGAAATGGTTCGTTGTGATAGACGATCGTGAAACGGGGCCGCTTTCAGGCGCAGACGTGCGGCGCTTGGCAGCCGAGAATCGAATCACACCCGATTCCAAGATTCGCAAGGAAGGCATGAAAGGCTTCGTGCGAGCCGCCCAGGTGAAGGGACTGTTCGCAACAATGAGTGCATGGCGCAATACGGCCTCCGAACGCGCACGCACGCGCCCCGTGTCTGCCGGACACGGGCCGCCACCGGGTGCCGGCAAGGCGTCGTGGGCGGACCTCGTGAATCCGGATTCTGGATTCTTCGGCGGTCGAGTGGACTTCGGTGACCTCCCTCCTGACACGAGAGTTGGGGAGCTTAGTGAACCGGGCCTTCTCGGGTCGCTTTTCGGAAAGAAACTCGACTTGACCCTAGCTCATTTCAGTATGTTCCTGGATGTCGAGAGCATGCGGGATCGCATGTTAGACGTGATAAGCAAGCAACTGACGGCCAGTGAGTTGTATTCGTTGGCGCGCGCCTCGTTGGAGCCCCGCAAACGGTGGGGCGATGTGTGCTCAACGCTGGGTATCCAATGGCGGAAAATGGGGACATTTGCGTACGCCATAGCGGACAAAGGGTGGCAGATGACTTTTGCGGCTGTGCTTATCCGTCGGCTTGGCGGCACCCGTTTGGTCGCCCGGACATTAGCCGATCCCAGCGCGCGGTCTCTTGGAACGCAGCGCGACTACACACTGGAGCTTACACCGGACGTCCGAGCGGCTTTTCTCGAGATTCCAGATGTGCGCACGGCGTTGCAGGCGGTAAACGAGCCCGCTGCATCGGCCTCGCCACCGCCGATTGCGAAACAGGCCTGGGAGTCGGGGACATCGACTCGGAAGCAGCCAGAAACGGATCCTGCGACGCAGTTCTTGGCAGCGCTTGAACGGGCCGAACTCGCTCAACCCGAGAGAGATCCCGCAGAGACACTCGGAGCATCGGGTGAATCGGGCCGTCCTTTGGTCGAAGAGACTTCCGCAGAAGTCCAAGGGCAACATGTCGCAGAAAGCGCGTTTTGCTTCTTCATAACTCCGAGTTCGCCAGCGAACCCGGAGGACTTTCTCAAGAAGTCGTGGCGCGATTTGGGGCATCCTCTGGTCAATCCGTTTCTCGTACAAGACACCCGAAGCCTCTGGACAGTGGCGGATCCTTATGACTTTGCCGTCTTCGCGGCAAAGAGATTGATAGGAGGCATTTTCAATTTCGACTCTCCAGAAGTCGTGATTGAGGCTACCACTCTGACCGACGCGAACAACAATCGAAGCATCGTCCTCAGAGCATTCGACCCAAATAACACACCCAGGAATTCCCTACCAAACAACTACACCTGGAAGATCCTAAAGAAAGGGACTTCAGAACCGGCCAGACGAAGATAATGTGGGTTCGGGCCCGTCTTGCAGAGTGTTGCACGTGCGACTGATTGGCTGCGCGACACAACACGATGAGATGGGCTCATCGAAGGAGACATTGCTGACTACGCTCGATGTATGAATTGTCCTGTCCATGGTGGAGCGAGGATCCACGCCATGCCTCAAGAGAAATGGTTCGTTGTGATAGACGATCGTGAAACGGGGCCGCTTTCAGGCGCAGACGTGCGGCGCCTGGCAGCCGAGAATCGAATCACACCCGATTCCAAGATTCGCAAGGAAGGCATGAAAGGCTTCGTGCGAGCCGCCCAGGTGAAGGGCTTGTTCCCCGGCAGCGACGTTCCCCAGCAAGGTACATCCGCATCTGCGCCGCCAGGACCCCAGGCGCCAACTCACCCTAGACAGTAGTTTCCAGTAATCTACGCTGCTGCAGCCCTTGGCTCTTTGGTCAGAAAACGCGCCTGGGGAGGTTTTGCAAACTCTTCCAGGTCAACCAAGAACTTCGAAAACCTCTCGCGGT
>Ga0180438_10003390_pt1 | contig 24168 bp, 19 predicted proteins | sample SS_ome_12_FD_132455 | JGI IMG/M metagenome (GOLD analysis project Ga0180438, IMG submission 132455) | Hypersaline lake sediment archaeal communities from the Salton Sea, California, USA - SS_3_D_2 metaG | ecosystem: Environmental > Aquatic > Non-marine Saline and Alkaline > Hypersaline >... | reverse complement strand
CTGACGCTTTTCTTGCGGGTCCCCGGCGCTCCGCTGGACAACAACACGGCGGAACGCGCGTTGAAAAAGGCAATCCTTCACCGCCGCAATTCTCTCTTCTATCGGACGGAAAACGGCGCCCCCCTGAGCCCCGAAGCGACCAGCCCCCCCGTCCGCCGAACAGAAAAAAGTTTTGCAACCTCACGGGCAGGACACAATGAAACGAAGTTCTCAAACCGGTTTGGGCTCCGAGATGGCCAGCAGCATCGGGCCGTTCGGATTCTCGACGACGTACTGACGCGGGAACTTGGCCTTCCCATCGAGGAGCTTTCCCTGCCCCTCCGGTCTTTGGCAGCGCTACCGGTGCGTGATGCCACAGTAATCATTGTGGAGAACCGGCTGAACCTTTTCACCCTCCCCTGTCTCCCGCGAGCGATTGGAATTGAAGGCGAGGGAAAGGCGGTGACGCGATTGGAGAAGCTGACATGGCTTTACCTGCCCTACAAGGTGTGTGCGCGAAGCAGTATGTCAGCACAGGTACGAATTCCAACGGCGATTAACATGCCCCAACCGGGTACGCTACCCACCGGTTTTCGCCCGTCCCGGATCGACAGGAGAGACGGAATCCGTTAACCTGTTGAGCTATAGAGACTTGCGTTTACTGGTGAGAGCGAGCGGTTCGGATCGCGTTTGGAGCAGGGAGGGTACTTAACCAAGTAGCGGCCCCAAACATTGCGAGGAGCGAATCATGACCGCGGACCTCTATCGCTACGCATTCGACGAGACGGTGTCATCGGAGGACATCGAGTCCGCACTGCTCCTCGCGGTTTGGGGCTGCGAAGCCTTGCATGGCGAGGCCCAGACCCGGCTCGACGCCGCGCACTATCTCGATCCGGCCAAGCGCGCCTGCGTCATCGACGCGGGCACGCCGGTCGGTCGGGATCTCAATCGCCCTCCATGGAAATGGGGCCGATGGGGGGCAGCCCGGCGACGGGGCCTGCTCCTGGCGCGTCATCGGTCCGCTCCAGCGGTTGTGCGCGGGTCGGATCGATCAGCGACGGCTTGCCCGCCAACTGCATTTGAGAATCGATCAAGAAGGCGCCGTTCACCGCCACCGTCTCTCCCACGGAAAGGCCTTCCAGAATGGCGACGTCCTCTCCGCACCGGGGGCCCAGCTTGACCGGCCGCATCTCGAACCGGCCGCGCCGCGTTTCCACGTACACCACTCTGGTGGCGCCGGCCAGCAAGACGGCGTTGCGGGGAACCACGATCGAGCCTTCCGTCGAGAGAGGACTGCTCACAAAACCAAACTGCTGAGCGGGAACCAGGTCGACGCCGCACAGGCGGCAGTGGCCTGGCGATGACTCGACGACGTGGGGATGCCGCGGACTAATCCATTTTCCGGCCAGCGCTGGATCGTAGTGCCCGTCTAAAGCGCCGCCATCGGTGGCGACCGGCACGTTGATGGTTGCCGTGGCATAGTCGCCCACCCGCAGCAGCCCCCGCTGATTGGGAATGACGACCCGCACGCCCACGGTGCGGGTTTTCGGGTCGACCGTGGGATCGACGAAAGCCACGCGGCCCGTAAAGGTCTTCCCAGGCAGCGACGGGGCGATCGCCTCAACCTGTTGGCCGTAGCGGATCACAGCCGCGTCATCGGGGAATAGTTCCAGCATCAGCCAGACCGTCGAAAGATCGGCGAGCTGGTAGATCACCTGCCCGGTTTTCACATACTGCCCCTCGACGGCCTTTTTCTCGATGACCGTGCCGCTGATGGGAGCGCACAATTGCAGGCGGCTGTTGGCCTTGTCTTGGGCTTCCAAGCGGGCGATTTGCTCCTGCGTCATTCCGAACTCGATGAGCCGCTCCCGCGCGCTCTCATACAGATTGTCGCGTGAGGCGGCGCCGCTGAGCCGGCTCGCTTGCGACGGCTGCCGGGCGCGCCGGGCGACCAGTAACTCGACCTGGCTGGAATAAAGCTGTGGCGAATAGAGGAGCGCCAGGTGATCGCCTTCGGCCACCACCGCGCCGGTGTAATCGGCGTACAACCGTTCAATGCGCCCGTCCACATACGCGGCGATCGTCCGGAGGGTTCCTTCGTCGTAACTCATTTCGCCGATGGCCCGAATGGTGCGTGTGAGCGGTTTTGTCTGAACCGCCACGCTTTGAATGTTGGCCACGCGGCGGGAGGCCGGATCGATTTCAATGGCGTTCGGCTCGCCGTCGTCTGCTTCGGACGCCGCCGGTACCAGCTCCATGGCACAGACGGGGCACCGGCCTGGCTCCGATTGCGGCGGCGTACACATCATGGGACAGATGTAGCGGACGTCTTCCTGCCCGGCGCCGGCCGTAGCCGCGTGGCCACCTCCCGCCGTGATGAAGCCAAGACGCTGCGCGGCGCCCAGGCCCATAATCACGATCGCTCCGCTGCACAGGATCAAAACCGGTGGAAGCAGCATTTTGATCCACGTTCCCGGTCGACGCCTCGCGTCGCTGGCTTTCGGGGCAGAGGCGGCGTCGGAATTCCCGGCCTGCGTCTTCTTTTCGGCCTTCATGTCGGCCGCTTTCACGTCCGCAAGAGGCGCTTGCGCGGGGTCATTCGTTCTTCCGGTCAAATTATCCATGACAAAAATTCCTGGAACTCAAGGGGTGGGTCCGTAAAGCGGCGGTGTGTCGGCGAGCCGGCAAGATGCCGGCCGCACGTGCGTCCGTGAGGGTACCCGCGCTCAAAGCGCGCACGGGTAGCGCCGATGAAGAATCAGGTCCGCCAGCGGCAGAGAATGGCTTGACGCAGAAGCGTAGGCAAGAACGTCGGCAGCCACGCCCCTTCCTCAAAGCGAGAATGACGCACGTCATCGCCGATCAGCGAAAAGCTGATTTGACTTTCGAGGTAGCGGAAGCTGTCTCGCTGGTCCGGCCCGCCTCGCGGCGGTGTGGGACGTTCCTTTTCCGCATTGCAGCGGCATACGCGCGGCGTGCGGGGTTCTTCACAGCAGCCATGCGACTGCTCGACGGCCGCCCCGCAACAACCACACCCGCAACACGCGTTGGGGCGCGTTGACGTCGCACTTGTCGGGCATGCGCCGCTCGCGGGTATCATTGCGAGAAAGGCGATCGCCACCACGAGCGATAAGCAGATCGAACTGTGGGCGCGAGTCAAATTCATGGCGATGCGGAATTCGCGGAACGATACTCTGCTATCATGTCGCCTTTATTCCAGCGCGTCAAGTGCGATTGAGTTCCCGCCATGGGCCATGCCCAATGATGTCGGGCCCTGTCTTGACGCCCGATTCGGCCATCCAGTAGAGTCCGCCTGCGTTGGTCCGCGTTTTCCCTCTGACGGCAGGGCTCTTGATGGACACCAAAGATACAGAGTTGCTCTCGGGTCTTACGCTCGAGTTTGAAACGCCGCGGTCGGATCAGTGGCGAATTGGGCAATGGGGGCCGGGCGGCGGCCACGCGCTGGCGCCGCCGGCAGGCGGGCCTCCCGCCGATGCCGCAGTCGCGGCGATCGCTACCCGCGACGCCCCCGCGTGTCTCTTTCGGCCGCTGCATTACGAGCCACGCTACGAATACCCACTGCTGGTGTGGCTGCACGACTGCGGCGAAGATGAACGGATCCTTCGCCGGGTGATGCCGGAAATCAGCATGCGGAATTTCGCGGGCGTGGCGCCCCGCGGCGTGGCGGCCGCCACCACGAAATGGCTGGCGGCGGCGCCATCGGCCCAGGGCTTTGACTGGCCCGAATCGAGGGAAGCTCGCGCGCTGGCCAGCCAGCGGGTAGACGCGTGTCTGGCGATGGCGGCGAGAACGGTGAGTTTTCGCCGGGATCGCGTGTTCTTGGGCGGCTGCGGCGCCGGTGGCACGCTTGCCTTGGAACTGGCCTTCGCGGCGCCGGACCGGTTTGCCGGTGTCGCTTCCGTGGAGGGGAGCGTTCCGAAAGGACGGCCCTGGCTCTCCCGGTTGGCGGATGCCCGCGGGTTGCCGGTGCTGCTGGCGGCCGGTTCGCAACGGCAATCGCCCGCGGGCCTCGAAATGCCCCCCGCGGCCCTTGCCCACGAGTTCTTGGCCGACCAGCGGCTGCTGTTTGCCGCGGGGGCCAGGTTGACGGTCTTCGAGGCGTGCGAGAGCGAGCCGTCTGCGCCGTTCGCGGAGATCAACCGCTGGATCATGCGGCTGATCGGGGCTTGCTAATGTCCCCATCGGAACCCGACGCGTACGCAAATGAAGTCCCGCCGCGAGGTGGAGTCCCTCGCTTGCGCGTTGGGTGACCACCGCTTGCTGCGCAAGCGATTGCTTGTCACTCGCTTTCTTTTTCGCCGCCCGTTTCTGCAAAGCCTTTGAACAAGGCCCGGCCGATGCCCTTGAGGCCTCTTACGCCGTCACTTGACTGGCCTTTGTCGGCGTCGCGGGAGCCGTTGAATGCTTCGCCTTCATTGCCGGGCGGCGCCAGGGCCGGCCCGTGGCCGTTGGCCCCGGAATGTTTTCCATGTTCGTGGTCATTGTGATTGTGATTGTGGCCCTGGTGATCATGGCCGCTATGATCGTCGCCCGCCTGCCCGGCGTCGCTCTTGTCCGGCGTCGCAGCGGGCTTGCGGCTCGTGTCTTCAGCTTGCGGGCTGCACGCGGGGGCGGCGACCAGCCCCAGGCCAAGCGCCGCGGCGACCAGCCCAATCGGCGTTAGCCGCGTTATCGTTTTCATCGCTCCGTCTCCTATGGGTCGTTGTCGGTGAATTCCCATAAGATCGTAGCCCAGCGGCGCGCGGGCGGAAAGACGGCCCCCGAATCGCTTGAACTTGTCCAATCGCCATCGCTTCCTCGCGATCGGTGGAAAAAAGGGACCGTTGCATTTGCACAACGGCCCCGCGTGTCGCATGTTTTCTTTGGCGGACGCTCTGCGCCGCCGCATGACCGTTCGCCAACGCCTCCCTCGGGAGAAGAAACAATGACACGTATGATGCTGATTACGCTCGCCGTGACCGCGTGGGGCCTTGGCGAGCGCGCCGACGGCGCCCGTTACGCCGCCTGGCAGGTGAGCGACCAGTCGGCCGCCGGTGGTATCACCGCGGCGCCGAGGTCCACGCCAACCAAGCCGCTGGTGGGCGGTGAAGTCGTCATTCCCTTCGTGTCCGCCGCATGCCCGAATTGCGGTCCGCCGGTCGCGCAGGGTTGGCTCCAGAACACGGTTGGCGCCCCGTGCCTGGTCGGCGGCTATCGGGCCGGGCTGTTCAGCCCCTGCTGCGAGTACGAGCCCAACTGTTTCGATCACGCCTGGGACGACTACTGCCATTATAAGCAGCTTCGAGGATACCGCCGCCAGGGCCATGCCGATTGCCTGCGCTGTAGGCCTTGCGGACGGGCAACGTGGAGTCACGGTTTGGGGGAATCGCTTTGTCGGGCGCCTTACTGGCATCCGCACCCGGCAATCAAAGCGAAAGAAGCCGACAAGCCGGCGCCCCCCCGCGATGAACCCAGGGGCGCCGACACCACGGAAGAGATCGAGGCCAGCACGATCCTGGCGCCGCCGCAGATCATCGAGGTTCCGCTCAGCCCGGCGCCCGCCCCTACCAAGGACCGTTCCGCCAAGGCGGCGCAACCGCCGCCGGTGGCGTTCGGAAAGCCATGAACATGCATGTCCCCGCCACCGGCCGCTGTTGGGCGTAGGGGAGTACGTCAGCGGCAAAGGGGACATGAGCAAACGGGCGAGGCCGAAAGGTCGCCGCCCGTTTCTCATTCAAGGCCCGTTTCTCATTCAAGTCGAGCCAGGACGCTAGCGGCGGTCCTTCGGCTTCAGCGACGGGTTTTCGGCGAGAATTTTGTCGTACAAGGCTTTGGCCAGGTCCTTCATGGGGTAATCCTGCGAGACATCCATCATCGGCCCGAGGACCTTGATCGCGTCTTCGTACCGTTTGACTTCCGCGAGGACCCGCGCCGTGTAGTAACCGCTTTCGCGGCTGACGCTGCCGGCGCTTAAAGCGGCCTGCACGACGCGGTTGGCCTCCACCTCGCGGCCCATCGCCAGCAAACACCAGGCGAAGGTGATGGCGGCCTCCCGGCCGAGTTGCTGATTGCGGTCGCTGTTGGCGCGAGCCAGCAACTCCGCCAGTTCCAGCGCCCGTTGTCGCTTCTCGTTGTCATCGGTGGCGACCAGCGTGATGGCCATGTTGTTTAGGGCGCCGAAATTGCCCGGCGATTTGAGTAGGGCCTGGGAAAACATTTTCTCGGCGGTGGTGAGGTCTCCCTGATACCGCGCCACCAGCCCCAGCAGCAGCATGGCCTGTAGGGAATCACCGTCGATCTTCAGCGCCTCCTGGGCGTTTTCGCGGGCGAAGGCGAGTTCGTCGGCCTCGGCCGCCCACTCCGCGGCCGCCAGACGAACTTGCAGGTCCTTGGGATCGCGGTCCACCGCCAGCTTCATCAGTTTCGCGGCGTTCTGGCGGAGTTCCTGCTTGCCCTGCTCGCGGCTTTCCTGCTCGTAAAGCAGCGCCATGCTCACCTCGGCCCGCGGCGCGTTCTCATCCACTTCATGCTGCTTGTTGAGGGTGAGGTAGGCCTCTTTGACATCTTCCAGCTCAAACTGGGCGCGGGCCAGGCGGGCGTACGGGGCGGCGTTATCCGGGTCCATCTTCACCCATCGCTCGAGATACTTCAGTGCGGTCGCAAAATCCTCGCGCCGTTCGTACACGGTGGCCAGGCCGGCCAACGACCGTAGCGTCAGGTTCCGCTTGCGTTTGGGGTTGCCCTTGAACGCCTCCGCCAGGGCGAGCCCCTTCTCCATCAATGCCTCGCCGTCGGTCACCTGGTTCTGGTTTAGCGCGATCTCGCCGAAGGCGACGTAGGCCTCCGGGTCCTGCGGATGGTTCTTGGCGGCCAGTTCAAACGCATTGCGGGCCGCCGCGCCCTGGTTGGTCGCGACCAGAAGCTGCGCAAAGAGAATCTCTCCCGGCGGCAACTCCGGGTGCTTTTCTTTGCTGGCGACGAAGGCGTCCTTCGCCTCGTCCAACTGGCCGCGACGGAAAAGGTCAATCGCATGATTCACATCGGCGTACTGCCGCTCGTCGATGTCGGTGATGGCCGGCTCCAAGAGCTGGCGGAGGGGCGACTGGGCGGCGGCGTAACTTCCCACCCCGACGGCGATGAGCCCCGTGAGGATGGTGAAAGCGACCGCCACACGCCGCTGCGGCAAATTCCCATTGGCAAGCATTCCCGTTTCCTTATTTCTGGTTGACCGTCTCGACAGCCCAAGGACGTCGTGCGAACGCCCACCACGGCGCCACGAGAAGCATTGTAACGCACGGGGCGCGGCGCGGAAGCGCGGGGCGAGAACGAGAACCACGACGACGCGGCGCGCACGACCTACTGGGCCTGAAGACCTCGAAGGCGTGTCGCCGGGAGCGAACGCAGCCCGGCCTCTGGCCGGGACACTCAGCTTGCCCCGAATTCCTGTCGCCGGCGACCGAGTTGGGTTTGCAGGCGTTGGACGATGCTGCTGTGCATCTGGCTGACGCGGCTTTCCGAGAGATCCAGCGTGGCGCCGATCTCTTTCATCGTTAGTTCTTCATAATAGTAGAGAATGATGATCAATCGCTCGTTGCGATTGAGGCCCTTGGTCACCAGCCGCATCAGGTCGGTCTTATGAATCCGCCGGGTCGGGTCTTCGCCTTTTTTGTCTTCCAGGATGTCGATCTCGCGAACGTCCTTGTAACTGTCGGTCTCATACCATTTTTTGTTGAGACTGATGAGATTGACCGCGTTGGCGTCGAGGATCATCTTTTCGAGTTCCTCGATGGACAACCCCATGTGGTCGGCCATTTCTTGCTCGCTGGGGCTGCGGCCGAGTCGGGCTTCCAGCGTCTTGGTCGCCTCGTTGAGTTTGCTGGCTTTGCTGCGGACCAACCTCGGCACCCAGTCCATCGTGCGGAGTTCATCGAGCATCGCCCCGCGAATCCGCGGCACGCAGTAGGTCTCGAACTTCACGCCCCGCTCCAGGTCGAAGGCGTCGATGGCGTCCATCAGGCCGAACACGCCGGCCGAGATCAGGTCGTCGAGATCGACGCCTTCGGGCAGCCGTGACCAGATGCGTTCGCCGTTGTAGCGGACCAGCGGCAGGTAGTGCTCGATGAGCCGGTTCCGCAGCGTCTCATTCGTCATATCGGCCTTGAAATCAAGCCAAAGCTGCGTGATCTCGGGCGCCTGGGGCTTGGCAGGTTTGGTCGCAGTGAGAGTCGCCATGCAGTCCTCCGTGACGTGGTCGCGATTGCTCGTGAATGTTTCGTTCGTGGGTTTCCCGTTACATCGTGTGCGGGGAGCTTGTTACGGCGTGGGGGAATCGGCGGGATCATCCTCGGCCAGTTCGGCCAGACGCCGCTGGAAGCGGTTGCGGACCGACTCGTCTACCGTTTTCGCCGCCATCAGGCCCAACATCCAACCGACGAAGGCGAACACGACCAGGCCGATCAAGGCGTTGCGAAGGATGACCACCGGATCCTGCGAAACCGCAATGCCCCGCGCGATCATCGCCGCGAAGACAAGCGACCCCAAAATTCCGGCGTAAGCGCGATCCATGCAAAGCTGAGGGGGGGAAATGGTCGATGAGTGAAATGGCGGGGTTTAGGTGGCGGCAGGATGATCGCGCAGGGGTGGTTGCGCGCGGATAGTTATCGGTGGCGAGGACGTCCGTTCTTGACGTATTTTTCCGCATCTCGCCCGTTCTTGGCAAAAATCTCTTGGGTTGTGCGAAGCGTTGCGGGTGGCGACGATCGCGCGTCCTTCCGGCGTTCGCCTTTCGAGGTTGTGACGGTTCGTGCGTCATGGCGCGTCCCCCTGGCCTGCCAGTGGCGGCAGCCAATCGTGCAACCGCGCACCCACTCCCAGAAAGCGCTGGCAAGTTAGCGCTAACCGTTCTGCGACCGTTCGAGCGGCCGCTTCGCGGGTCGCGCCTTGAACGATCAACGCGACGTCGCGCTTTGCGACCGCCGTAAGACCCTTAATCAGCGCGTAGGCGTCGCACACGTCGGTTTGCCCCGTTCGCGTGACGATCAACCGCTGATCGGCGTGAATCCACAGGTTTTTCGCGGCCTGGTCCACGGCTGGCGAGGGCAGATCGAGCGTGACGTGGGCAAGTATGCGTTCGTCACCGCCGTATCCTGCGTCTCCGCCGATGGGTTTGCTCAGGTCGCGCGACCAGCGGTCGATTTCTTCTACCTGGGGCGACCGGCCGAGGGCCTTTGCAAAGGCCCGCATCGCGTCCGCCACGTCGATCGTGCAAACCGCCCCGCCCTGTTGATGCAACCGTCGGGCGATGCGTGGCAACGCGGAGTTGATATTGCACGCTGCGGCCGCAAAGGCGCCGACGAGGACCGACCGTGGCGCCGCGGCGTGATCTCGGGCCTCGCGACCATCCACCAGCCGGCGCAGGTCACTCGCCTGGTCGTTGGGAGACGCCGGTGGCGGGAGCACTTGGGGCATTTGGAGTCTTTGTGAATCGTTTGTGGTTCTTTGCGGGGCTTTCGCCCCCGACTGAGCGCCTTTGCCGCTCCGCGGCATTTCCACGGACGGCCGCGATCCGTCAACCGGTCTAGGGAATGGGTTACGTGCTCCCAAGCTATCCTACGGGTCGCTCCATCAGCCGTTCCGCGTCCGCGGGCTCGATGTCATTGGGCACCCGCTGGCCGGTGGTGACATAGCGGAGCGGCAGCGGGCAATTCCGCAGCGCGGCGAGCGTAACGTCCAGGCTGGCCGATTCGTCAAGTTTGGTGAGAATCAAATGTGTGGCGCCGAACTCGGCGAAGCCGTCGATGGCCCTGGGCAGTTCGGCCGGGCTGGTGACGCTGCTGAGCGCCAGGTGGACTTCATCGATGTCCGCCCGCTGCAAAATGGCGCTAAGTTTTTGCATGCCGAGCAGGTCGTGCGGGCCGCGGCCGGCGGTGTCGATCAGCACCAGGTCCACATCTTTCATTCGCGAAAGCGCGGCGGTCATTTCCCGCGGGGACGCCGCCACCGCCAGCGGTGTCCCGATGATGTCCGCATAGGCCCGCAGTTGATCGACGGCGGCAATGCGGAAGGTATCGACGGTAATCAGGCCCACGCGGCGGTTCTGCTTCAAATGGAACTCAGCGGCGAGCTTGGCGATGGTGGTCGTCTTTCCAACGCCGGTGGGGCCAATCAGGGCGATGATCTTCCGCCGGCCGGGTTCGAGCGTGATGGGGCCGGCGACGGGGATTTCGTGCGGGTCGTCTGCCCCGCTTTCGTCGAAGGCGATGGCAGGCGTTGGGATCGGCGGGAAGGTCATCGTGGGATGGGGCTTTGCTTCTGCTTCGCCGCGAACGGCCTCTTCCGCGAATGCGGTCGTCAGCCGGGGCTCCGCCTCCAACTCGCAGCTTGCCGTCACCTCCACACCGCGGACGCGATATCCGCCAAGCAGCCCGCTGTGGACGGGCCGCGTCGTGAGCACGGACGCGTCGGGCCCCAGCTCCTCGCGGATCAGGGAGATCGCGTCCTGCATGCTCGCGGCTCGGTAGGTTCGGATATCCATGTGCAGACATGACCCCGGCCAATGGCCGGGGCTATCGTTTCGTCGTCCCTGGCGGCGGTTCGTCGCGGACGATGCCGACCGACTCGATCTTGGTGTCTCGCGTAATCTCGTTGTAGGAAAGCACCACCAGGTCCGGCAGGTTGCCGACGGTGATTTGTTTCAGTCCCGGGCGAATCTGCGGACCCACCAGCAGCACCGGCGGCAGGCCTTGCGTAAGCAGCTTGCCCATCTCGGCATGGATGGCGCTGCAGATTTGCTCGACGGTTTGCGGCGGCATCCGGATGAACAGGCCGCGGTCGTTGTGGTCGATACCGGCCGCCACTTTGTCCTCGAGCGCCGGATCGAGGGTGACGACCGAGAGTTTTCCCTCGCTGTTGCGGTAGCGGGCGCAGATGCTGCGGGCCAGACGGTGACGCACGTACTCGGTGAGCCAGATGGCATCCTTCGTGCGGGGGGCATAGTCGCCGAGCGTTTCGAGAATGAGGGCGAGCTGGCGGATCGGCGTCTCCTCCCGGAGCAGCAAATGCAGCACCTGCTGCACTTCGGGCAGCTTCATCACGCCGGGGATCAGTTCTTCGACGACGGCGGGCGCCGTTTCCTTCAGTTCGTTGATCAGGTGCTTCGTCGCGTCGCGGGTGAGGATTTCGTCGGCGTGCTTCTGGACCACCCGCTTCAGATGCGTGGCCAGCACGGCGGCGGGTTCGACGACCGTGTACCCCATCATTTCCGCTTGGGGACGGACGCCGGGCTCGATCCAAACGGCGGGCTGACCGAAGGCGGGGTCCTTCGTCTTCTCCCCTGGCAGTTCGGCCGCTTGCATGCCGCTGGCCATCGCCAGGAAACGGTTGGGGTAAACGGCGTCTTCGGCGACGGTGGCGCCGCGGATCTTGATGCGGTAGCCGTTCTCCGGCAGTTGGATATTGTCGCGAATCCGCACCTTGGGCAGCACAATACCGATCTCGGAAGCCACCGCCTGTCTTACGCCGGTGATTCTCGGCAAGAGGTCGCCGCCGCGTTTGGGGTCGGCCAGCCGCACCAGTTCCAGGCCGATTTCCATCTCCATGGGATCGACCTGCAAGTAATCCTCGATCCGCTCCTCCGGCTTGTTGGCCTGCTCTTCTTCCGCCTTAGCCTTGGCCTGCTGCTGGGCGGCTTCGGTCTTGTTCTGATTCATCAGCAAAAGCGCCAGTCCGACGCAGCCGCCGCCGATCGCCATCAGTGGAACGGTCGGCAGATTGGTGAAGACCAAAATGCCCAAAAAGCCGCCGGTCACCGCCAGCGCCTGCGGTCGCGAGAAGAGTTGCTTGAGCACTTCCCTGGGCAGGTTCGTGTCCTGCGTGCTCCGCGTGGTGAGCAAGCCGGCGGCAAGCGACACCAGGAACGCCGGCACCTGGCTGACCAGGCCGTCGCCGATCGTCAGCCGCGTGAAGAGCTGCGCCGCCTCGGTCACGCTCATCCCGGCTTCGAACACGCCGATGATCAACCCGCCAATGATGTTGACCAGCGTGATGATGATGCCGGCGATGGCATCACCCCGGACGAATTTGCTGGCGCCGTCCATGGCCCCGTAGAAATCGGCCTGCTGCGTGATTTCTTCGCGGCGGCGCTGGGCTTCGTTTTCATCGATGATGCCGGCCGAGAGGTCGGCGTCGATGGCCATTTGGCGGCCGGGCATTCCATCCAGCGCGAACCGCGCCGCCACTTCGCTGATCCGCGTGGCGCCCTTCGTAATCACCAGGAACTGAATCACGATAATGATTACGAAGATGATCAGCCCGACCACGATCCGGTCGCCGGCCACAAACTCGCCAAAGCTCTTGACCACGCCCCCGGCCGCGTACATCCCGCGGCTCTCGGCGCCGGTCAGGATGAGCCGTGTCGTCGCCACGTTGAGCACCAACCGGGCCAGCGTCGAAGCCAGCAGCACCGAGGGAAAGATGCTGAATTCGAGCGGCTTTCTGACGTAAATGGTCGTCAGCAGCAGGATCACCGAGACGGTGATGTTTGCCGCCAACAGCACGTCCATCAGCGCCGCGGGGAGCGGCGCCAGGATCACCAGCACACTGGCGATAATGCCGACCGGCAGGATCAGTTCGCTGTACTTCGAAAACCGCGACATTAGGCAATGGCGGCCGCAAGAAAAGGAAACATGAGGAAATCAGAAGCGCGACGAGATCGCCAATGGCCGCCGACTAAACCCGCAATGACGGCAGCGCGACGGGCGGGAGAATAGGCAATGCGCCGCCGCAAGTCCAGATGAATACACGCGCTGCTCGCGGCTATCAGCTATCAGCTATCAGCGAGCCCGCGACGCTGCGCGTCGCCTGCCTCGTCTCGCCATCGAAAAAGCTGAACGCGGATAGCCAAGGCGGAGCGTCTCGCGGGAATCCGAGCGTCGCGTTAAACTGTCGGTATGTTCAAAATCCACGAGCAATTCGGTGTCCGTATCCCGTTTCCCGAGAGTTGGACCGTCGAGTCGGCGGCGGACGGGCGGTGGCCGGACGCCGTCACGCTTCAAAGCCCCGGTTCGGCGTTCTTCACCCTGACCACGCGCCCGCCGGAGGCCGATCCGGCGGAGCTTCTGGCCCGCACGCTCGCGGCGCTGAAGGAACTGTACGAAGACCTGGAAGCCCACCCGGTCCGCGAGGAACTCGCCGACGCCGAGTTGCGCGGCTTCGACATCAACTTCTACTGCCTCGATTTCCTGGTCGGGGCGTCCCTGCGGGTCTTTTCTGCCCACGGGCAGGAGTTCATGGTCCTCTGCCAAGCCGAGGACCGCGAATTTGACGAATTGCGGCCGGTATTCCAGGCGATGACCCTGGGCGTGCTGGAACCGGAACGCATCGCGGCGCCGTAACGCCGCGTCGCGGCTCGACGAGGGGCGGGCCAATCCCGCCCTGTAGAAAACGGCGATGAGAAGGTCGCGGACGTGGAGGATTCGCCGGCGCGGAAAGACCCTGCGTCGGCCATCGACAAGGCCCCGCCGTGAACCGCCTTCGCTGCGGGAGGTCCGCCGCGTGCCCGGGTTAGGAAATTCACCTGTTAAAGGTGACATCTCTACCGTTGTCCGCCGTTAGCGACGCCCGGCGCCGCAGCGTACAAACGATTGTGCTGTCGTAGGTTGCAGTGTACTTGGCGGGCAAGATTCTACTTTCCATTACGGAAGAAAAACTCGCACAAACAGGCTTGACGAACGCGCGATCCCGCCGAAAATAGATACAACGCAACTGATTGCTCGATCCGATCGCCTCTCGGGTGTCTCCGTCCTATCGGGCGCACCACCCGCCGAGTAAAACAGACGCTTCCAAGTTTGACTTGACGGGTTTACCCACCGCCTCACAACCGAAAAGCGCGGCCGCCCCGCCGCAGGAGAGCCCCCTCGATGAGCGCCGCTGAAACGGACATCGCCGCCGAGGTCAGCGCTTCGATCAAGCGCTGGCAGAAACGCCGCGGCTCGATGGTGATGATGCTTCACGCCATTCAGGAGCGGAGCGGTTACGTCCCACGCGAATACGCCCTGGAGCTGGCCCGCCAAACCGGCAACCCGCTGGCCCGCATTTACGAAGTCCTCACCTTTTACAACTACTTCAAGCTCAAGAGCCCGGGCAAGGTGGTCGTTTCGGTGTGCACCGGCACGGCCTGCCACCTCAAGGGCGCCTCGGAGCTGGTCGCGTCGTTTTCCGAGTCGCTCAAGATTGCAGAAGGCGAGACGGATGAGGCCGGCGACTTCCACCTGCAAAGCGTGCGTTGCGTAGGTTGCTGCGGACTGGCCCCGGCCGTCGTCATCAACGGCAAGACCTACGGCAAGCTCAAGACCACGCAAGTTTCCGGCATCGTTGCCCGCTGGCGGGAGAAGCTCGCTGAAGAAGAAGAACACCCCGAGAAAAAGGGAGCCCCGGTCCATGTCTGAGAGCGTCATCGCCAAGATCGCGGAAGAAGAGCGGGCCGCCCAGGCCAAGGTCGAATGCACGCTGTATTGCTGCGCCGGCACCGCTTGCCTGGCTTCTGGGGGCGTGGAGTGGATCGAGGCGATCCATGCGGCGGCCAGGGCCCACGACGTTCAGGCCCAGCTCCGCCTCGTCTCGACCGGCTGCCTGGGTCTGTGCAGCGAAGGCCCGCTTTTGAAGGTCGAAGTGAAGGGCCATGATCCGGTCATGTACAAGCAGGTCACGCCGATGATGGCCCGGCTCATCTTTGCCGAGCACGTCTTGGGCGCGTTGCATCGGGCGGAAGGAACGACGTTCGAAGTCCCGCCGTTTTTCGCCGAGCACATCCTGCCGAACGATCACCCGTTTTACGCCAGGCAGCAAATGGTGGTGCTGGCCAACTCGGGGCGGGTCGATCCCGAGCGGATCGAGGACTACATCGCCCACGACGGCTACGCGGCCTTCGAACAAGCCCTTTCCCGGATGAAGCCCGAGGAAGTAGTGCAGGAAATTCTCGACAGCGGGCTGCGGGGCCGCGGCGGCGGCGGGTATCCCACGGGCCTGAAATGGAAATTCCTCTCGCAGGCCCCGTCCGACGAGAAATACATCATCTGCAACGGCGACGAAGGAGACCCCGGCGCGTACATGGACCGCTCGATTCTCGAGAGCGATCCCCATGCCGTGCTCGAAGGGATGATGATCGCCGCCTACGCCACCGGCGCGACCGAGGGCTGGTTCTACATCCGGGCCGAGTACCCGCTGGCCTACGAGCGGGTGGAAACCGCCATCAAGGCGGCCCGCAAGAACAAGCTGCTGGGCAAGAACGTGCTGGGAACCGACTTCCGCTTCAATTGCGAGGTGCGGCTGGGGGCCGGGGCGTTTGTGTGCGGGGAAGAGACGGCCCTGATTCGGTCGATCGAGGGGCAGCGGGGCACGCCGGTTCCCCGGCCGCCGTATCCCACGGAGTCGGGCCTGTTCGGCAAGCCGAGCGTGGTGAACAACGTCGAGACGCTGGCCAATATCGCCCCCATCATCCGCAGGGGCGCCGGTTGGTTCAGCGGCATCGGCACCGAAACGAGCAAGGGGACCAAGGTTTTCGCCCTCTCCGGCAAGATCAACAACTCCGGTCCGGTCGAAGTGCCGATGGGGATGCCCCTTAAAGAAATCGTCGAACAGATCGGCGGCGGCGCGTCCACCGGCAAACCGATCAAGGCGGTACAAACGGGCGGGCCCTCCGGCGGCGTTATTCCCCGTGACAAACTCAACACCGCCGTCTGCTACGAGGAACTGAAAAAACTCGGTTCGATCATGGGCTCCGGCGGCATGATCGTGATGGACACCGACGACAGCATGGTCGATATCGCGGCGTTCTACCTCGGCTTCACCGTCGATGAATCGTGCGGCAAGTGTGCCCCGTGCCGGGTCGGCGGCACGCAAATGCTCGGCCTGCTCACCAAAATCCGCGACGGCAAGGGAACGCCCGAAGATTTGGAGCTGGTCAAGTCGCTGGCCCGGGCCATGCAAAAGGCGTCGTTGTGCGGGCTGGGCGCCACGGCAGCCAACCCGGTTATTTCGACGATGAAGTATTTCGGCGAGGAGTACACCCGCCGGATCAAGCAAACGGTGGAAGTATGAAGGCGGCAGGCGGCCGTTTAGCCGGCGACGGAACGTCGCCGCTTTCCGCGACCACCGGTCGCGGCTTTATGGAATGAACCAGGTCCAACCAAGGACAACACGATGATCCTTGCGGTAATCAACGGCATCAACGTCAGCGTGGATGACGGCGCCACGATCCTGGAGGCGGCGGCCCAGGCCCAGGTCAAAATTCCCGCCTTGTGCAAGCACCCCGACCTGCCCCCCACCGCGGGCTGCGGCATCTGCGTGGTGAAGATCGCCGGCCGCGGCGGCATGGTGCGGGCCTGCTGCACGCCGCTGGAAGAAGGGATGGACATCACCACCAACGACGCGGAACTGGCCGACATCCGCCGCACCGTGGTGAAGCTGTTCCTCTCGAACCATCCCGATGAATGCCTCTACTGCGGCCGTAACGGCACGTGCGAGTTGCAAACGATGGCGGCCCAGTTCGGCATCCGGCACGACAACTACCCGGAACTGGTCCCCGACCTGCCCAAAGACAAGAGCACCGGGTCGATCGTCCTCGAGCCCCGCAAGTGCATCAAGTGCGGCCGCTGCATCGAGGTCTGCCAGAACATGCAAGATGTGTGGGCCCTCTCCTTCGTCGATCGCGGTTTCGACACCCGCATCGCCGCGGCCGGCGAGATCGACCTGGCCGACAGCCCCTGCATCCGCTGCGGGCAGTGCTCGGCCCATTGCCCGACGGGCGCCATCTTCGAGTTCGACCAGACGCAGGAAGTGTGGAACGCCCTGATGAACCCGGACCTGCGCTGCGTGGCCCAGATCGCGCCGGCGGTGCGGGTCTCGGTGGGGGAGGCCTTCGGGTACGAGCCGGGTGAGATCGTCACCGGGCAGATTTACGCGGCCCTGCGGCGGCTTGGCTTCGACACGGTGTTCGACACCAACTTCGGCGCCGACGTCACCATCATGGAGGAAGGGACCGAATTCGTGCAGCGGTTCGTCCACGGCGCCGGCACGCTGCCGCTCATTACAACGTGTTGCCCAAGTTGGGTCGATTTCATGGAGAAGTATCACCATGATATGATCTACAACTTCTCGAGCTGCAAGTCGCCGCACGCCATTCTCGGCGCCCTGACCAAGACCTGGTACGCCCGGCAGGCGAAGATTCCGCCGGAAAAAATCTTCATGGTGTCGATCATGCCGTGCACCAGCAAGAAGTACGAGATCACCCGCAGCGACGAGATGTTTGCCTCGGGCCAGCAGGATGTCGACGTGTCGATCACCACGCGCGAGCTCTCGCGGATGATCCGGCAGGCGGGCATCGACTTCGACAGCCTGGCCGCGGAGGACGCCGACAACCCGCTGGGCGAATACACCGGCGCCGCGACCATCTTCGGTCAAACCGGCGGCGTGATGGAGGCGGCCCTCCGCACCGCCCATTACCTGATCACCGGCGAAGAACTCGCGGAACTGGAATTCAACGAAATCCGCGGCTTGAAGGGCGTGAAGGAGATGGAGGTCGAGGTCGCCGGCAAAACGGTCCGGATCGCCGTGGCCCACGGCTGCGCGAATGTCGAACAAGTGATGGACAAGATCCGCGCCGCCCGCGACGCCAACGCAGAGCTGCCGTACCACTTTGTGGAAGTGATGGCCTGCCCTGGCGGCTGCGTCGGCGGCGGCGGCCAAAGCTGGGGCGTGACCGATGAAATCCGCAAGAAACGGGCCGCCGCCCTCACTGCGGACGACCGCTCGAAGGACAAGCGTTGCAGCCACCAAAACGAGTCGGTTCAAAAGATCTACGACGACTTCATCGGCAAGCCGCTGGGCGAGAAGGCCCATGAACTGTTCCACACCAGGTACAAACCCCGGCCACAATACCGGCGGTAGGTGGTTGTTTGTTGGTGGTTGGTGGTTGGTGTTTCGTTTAGCCGGCGGCGGAACGCCGCCGGTGGCATTTTGCCAACGGCCTGGTTTCTCCGGCCGATGGCCGCGGCGAGCGGAAGCAATCAAGCCGGCCCCGTCGCCTACGGCTCGGGGTTAAACCAGCCGTCGTGGTCCACCGCCATCGCGAAAAAGGTCCCCATGAAGCTCGCCTGGTTGACCGACATCCATTTGAACTTCTGCGACGAGCCGACCGTCGAGCGGCTGGCTTGCGAGGTGCGGGCGGCGAGGTCCGGCGAATCGGATTCGGCCGAAGGAGCCGTGGACGCCGTGGTCATTACGGGCGACATCGCCGAGGCCCCCAGCGTGCTCGACGGGCTTGTCAACCTCCGTCGGCGTTTCGAGCGGCCGATCTACTTCGTGCTGGGCAACCACGATTATTACCGGGGCAGCATCTACCAGGTTCGCGATCGCCTCGCCGCGGCCTGCCGGCAGGATGAGGGGCTGTGTTTTCTCACCGCCAGCGGGCCGGTTTCGCTTTCGTCCGACGTTGCGCTCATCGGGCACGACGGCTGGGGCGACGCCCGGGCCGGCGACTTCGAGAACTCGACGGTCCGTCTGAATGACTATTATCTTATTGATGAACTGCGAATGAGAACGGATGATCTGCTTAAAGAACAACTGCGATCTTTGGGGGCCGAGGCGGCCGCCCACGTCCGCTCGCAATTGACGGCGGCCCTTGCCGACCACGAGGAGGTCGTTCTCGCCACGCACGTTCCGCCGCTGGCCGGGGCGTGTTGGTATGAGGGCAGGACCACGAATGACAACTGGGCCCCGCACTTCGTTTGCCAGGCGGTGGGCGAGACGATCCTCGCCGTCATGGCCGAACATCCCGACCGCCAACTGACGGCCCTCTGCGGCCACTGCCACAGCCCGGGCGTTTGCCAGCCGGCGGACAACGTCACCATCTACACCGCCGGCGCCGTCTACGCACAGCCGACCGTGGCGGGCGTAATCGATACACAGCGGACACCGCTGGTAAGCGTCTGACAAGCAGTGTCAATGACGGGTGGCGCCGCCCTGAGCCCTTCAGGGCGGTGGACGTGGGAAACGGCGAACAGGTTTCCACGCCCATCAAAACACATGTACAGACGATTAATCCTTGAGCAGATACCCGTCCGCGTCGCGGTCGATCGAGCCGACAAGGATCATGATGCCCTCGATCAATCCCCACCAGGCGCCGAGCCCGCATGTGAGCAGGGTCACGACAATCTGAATCGCGCCGATGGAGGTGTAACCGAGATAGAAGCGGTGGATGCCCCATCCGCCCAGGAAGATGCCGAGCAAGCCGGCGGCGATTTTGCTCTTGTTGCCCACCTGGCCTCGGCCGCGGGCCGCGGTGTGCGGCGCCCGGTAACCGCCCCCGCCCCCGCCCGTATCAATGGGGAATCCTCCTCCCCCGCCGGCCCCGCCGCCTTGGGCGGCGAAGTCGAAGGGGTTGCTCTGGCCGCCGCCGCTGGCCGATTGGTCGAGCTGGGGATACTCGTCACTCGCCCATTGCCACTGGGCGGCGCCCTCGCGGAGAATTTGCGACTCGCTGTTGAGCCGACCTTCGGTGACCCATTGATCGAGTTCGGTCTTGGAGACCGGCCCATAGGTCGCCCCGTCGTCGGTCTTCACGTAGAAGCCGCCGCCCGCCGAGGACCCGCCCGCCGAGGACCCGGGCCCGGCCGCGGCGGCGGTGCTTGCCGCCGGCACGTGCAGCACCGTGGCGCAGCCGGGGCACTTCACTTTTTTGCCGGCCAGTTCGTCTTTGACCCGCAGTTTCTTGTCACAGCTATTGCAGCTAAAGGTGATCGGCATCGGTCGTTCATCCCGCGCATTCGAGACATGCTGGCCACGGGGGTCGTCGCGGAGGCCCGCCGCCGCCTCCCCGCGGTCGGCGCAGCCTGGCGCCTTCCCCAAAAATCCCCCGCTTGCTTTCCCGCGATTGTAATTCGCACGAGGGCGGGTCGCTATTGGTCGGATACGCCTTTTTTTTCGAAAGGGATTCGTGGATGGCCCAGCGACGCGGGAATCCTCATCACGTTGACGCTCGCCGGCACGACGCGGATACTGATACGGTAACCTGTGCGCCGCTCGGCGCGCAAAGCCCCGCCTTTAAGGAGATGATTGGTGTCAGAACGATTCACCGGCCCAACCGTTTGTCCCGCCGTCGCGCCAGGGTTTTCGCCGCGGATGCTTGCCGTCTTGGCGCTGGCCGTCGCCTCCTGCCAGCCGCTTGCGAAGACGGGTTTGGCGGCGGAGCGCCCCGCAAGCGACCGCCCCCCCAACCTCGTGCTCATCATGTGCGATGACATGGGCTACAGCGACATCGGCTGTTACGGCGGGGAGATCCAAACGCCCCACCTCGACAAGCTGGCCGCGGAGGGACTCCGGTTCACGCAGTTTTACAACAACGCCAAGTGCACCACCACGCGGGCGTCGCTCGTCACCGGGCTCTATCCACGCCGCGGCAAGGGCGGGCTGCTGCGCAATAATATGGTGACGCTCGGGGAGGCCCTCAAGCTCGCCGGGTACAACACGGCCCTTTCCGGCAAGTGGCACCTGGGCTCGGACGAAGGCGCCCATCCGTTTCGCCGCGGTTTCGATGAATACTATGGATTGCTCGACGGGTGCTGCAACTTCTTCTGCCCGACCCAGCGCGACCCGCCGTTCAAGGGCGGCCGCATCCGCACCTTCGGCGAGAACGACCGGAAGATCACCGAATTCCCCGATGACTATTACACGACCGACGCCTTCACCGATCATGCGATTGCGTGCGTGAAGAAATTCAGCAAAGAGGACAAGCCGTTCTTACTGCATGTCTGCTACACGGCGCCGCACTACCCGCTGCACGCCAGGCCCGAGGACATCGAGAAGTACGTCGGCACGTACAAGCGGATTGGCTGGGAAGAGCTGCGAAAACAGCGGCACAAGCGGCAGATCGAGATGGGGTTGATCGACCCCAAGTGGGAACTGCCGCCGATGGAGAACGAGGTGATTCCCTGGGACGTGGCGCCGCACAAGGACTGGCAGGACCTGCGGATGGCCGTCTATGCGGCGATGATCGACAGCATGGACCAGAACATCGGGCGGCTGCTCGCGGCGCTTGAGGAAACGGGCGAACGGGAGAACACGCTGATTCTGTTCCTCTCCGACAACGGCGGCTGCTCCGAGAAGCCGGGCGGCAACGATCCCAGGCAAATCCCCGGGCCGAAGGAATACTACGCGCACTGCGGGCCCGGCTGGGCCTGCGCCCAAAACACGCCGTTTCGCCGCTACAAAAGCTGCACCCACGAAGGCGGCGTCGCCACACCGCTGATCGCCCATTGGCCCGGTCGGATTCCGCCCCGCGGGATGACCCGCGACGTCGCCCATATCATCGATGTCATGCCGACCTTCCTGGAGCTTGCCGGCGGCGAGTATCCCAAGGAACACGCCGGGCAGGGAATTCTCCCGTGCGAAGGCAAGAGCATGGTTCCACTGCTACTCGGCAAGCAACGCGAAAGCCACGAGTTCCTCTTTTGGGAATGGGCGGGCAACCGCGCCGTCCGTAGCGGCGACTGGAAAGCCTGCTGGGACAATCGGCGCAAGCAGTGGGAGCTTTACAACCTGCCCGAAGACCGCACCGAGATGAACGACCTCGCCGACGAGCAGCCGGACCGGACGAAACGCCTGGCGGGCGCCTGGACCGCCTGGGCAAAACGCACCGAGCTGGGCGTGGGAAGCGGCTGAGGCGGCCAGCAAACCGAACAGAGACCATCGCCAATCTCAAGTGAGGCGGAACGATTTTGACTTTGCGGGTTATCTGGATTGCGGGCAATCTAGCAACACAGCGAAGCGAGAAATCGTCGCGTTCGACTCTGGTCGCGTGAACGTCTGCGTGCGTCGGTCCGATAATTCAGAAGACGACGCCTATTCCGGTTTTTCCGTGAAGAGCATCCCTCGAATCATGCCGCGACAAACAGGATTTGTGAAGCGGACCGCGCTGTTCGATCCGCGTTGGGCAAAACGCGCGTGGCATGGTTCGCGTGCGGTCAGCCATTGCCTGCCGCTAGTGGGGATGGTTTTTCTCGCGATTGGTTGCCAGGCGCCGAAAAAGGTGAGAACGCACGACGATCCGAGTGCGATCGGTCAAATACCCCATGCCTCGGCAGGCTCGACAACGTACTACGCGGCGGTTCCTCCGTCGGCGCCGTCGTTGGCGGGGCCGCACCCGTTGGCCTTTTACATTGGCCACGCGCTCTCCCAGAATCCGGATATCGAGGTGGCCCGAAAAAAGGTGGACGCCGCCGCGTATCGGGTTCCGCAGGCGGCCAGCTTGCGTGATCCCATGCTCGGCGTGACCGTATTTCCGGAGCCGGTACAAACGGCCGCCGGCCAGCAGGAGGTCTCGCTGAGCGCCAGCCAGCAACTTCCGTGGGTGGGGAAATTGGGCACGCGGGCCGCCGCCGCCGAAGCCGACGCCAACATGGCCCGCGCGCAACTGGCCGCCGTCGAACTGGACGTGATTGAACAGGTGAAACGGGCCTATTACGAGTTGTACTTCATCGAAAAAGCCATCGGCATTACCCAGGACAACCAGCGGTTGTTGCGGGATTTCGCCCAAATCGCGGAAAGCCGCTACCGCACCGGCAAGGCCAGCCAGCAGGATGTATTGCGAGCGCAGGTCGAGGTCTCCAAGCTCGACGATCAATTGATTCGCTTGCGGCAGCAACTCGACAGTTCCCAGGCCCGGCTGGCGCGGCTGCTGCACATCTCGCCCGAGACGCCGGTGCGGGCCCTCGATCAGCCGCCGCCCGAGCAGATTCCGCTGGACCTGGAACACCTGTATCAGCGGGCCATCATCCAGCGGCCCGACCTGCACGCCCAACTGGCGGCGGCACAGCGCGATCGCAGCAATGTCGATCTGGCGCGGCTCGACTATTATCCCGACCTGACGGCCGGCGTGACCTGGATCGGAACGTCGAGCGCCGGCCTCAGTGCGGTGGCCAACGGCGACGATCCGCTGCTGCTGGGTTTTTCCGTGAACGTGCCCATCTATCGCAAACGGCTGGAGGCCGGCGTGCGGGAGGCCGAATCGCGAATGGTCGCCTCTACACGGCAATACGATTCGCTTCGCGACCGGACGGCCGAGTCCGTCAAGGATCTCTACTCGCAGGCGATCAGCCAGTATCAGTTGGTCAAGTTGTTCCGCGACGACATTTTGCCCAAGGCCGAGCAGACGCTGGAGGTTTCGCAGTCCGCCTACCAGGTCGGGGATGTCGATTTCCTGACGTTGATCGACAACTGGCAGCAGCTTCTGCGATTCCAGATCGCGTACTATCGTCTCGAATCCCAATTGCAACAGACGATGGCGGGGTTGGAACGGACGGTAGGCGGCCACCTTCCGACCATCAGCCCGCCCGAGCGGGTCCCGACGCCGGCGCCGGGCAAAAACGCCCCGCCTCCCCCGCGGCCGTTGCCCGCGCCGCCGCGCATCAAACCGGACGCTGAATAGATCAGACCTCCGCCAAATCAAGCGAGATTCAACGTGCTAAAGCAAACCGCGTCTATCGCCAGCCGACTCATCGTCGTTGCCGCGGCGGCCCTGCTCGGTGGCTGCGGTCACGGCTATCACGATTACGCCAGTAGCTGCGTCCCCTACCTGTATTGCCCACCGCGCCCGCTGCCTCATACCAACTACGATGGCTGCCACTGTCCAACGCCTGGCCAGTTTGGCGGGGCGGCGGGCAGCAGGAATCTCATGCCGGGCTTGGACCACGAGGGCGCCGCCCCACGCCCGGCGGAGCCGGCGGCAGCTTCGCCGCCCGTGAACCCGGCGCCGGAGGTTCCCCCGCTGCCGGATTGACCGGCCCGCGCGATGCCGCGAAGGTCGCCTTCGACAATCGTCACGGCTTCAGCTTGGCCAGGTACTTGTCGGGATCGGCTTTGATCTTGGCCTCGCATCCCTGGCAGCACAGGAGGACATCGCGGCCCTTGACGGTAACCTTGTAGGGCGTACCCATGGCGCCAAGCGGTTCACCGCTGACCGGGCACACTTTCTGCTTTGCGGCTACCTCCCGAAGCTCCGGCGCCAGACCCGCAAAGGCCGTGTCCTTCCGGCAGGCGTGCATGAACGGAAGTGCGGCGTTTGGTATCGTTGGCTGTCTGTTTCACGAGCTTCCGTGGAGGGTGGCCGATGGGTGCGGGCGAGGTTTCGGGCGTGCT
>Ga0180438_10003389_pt1 | contig 24168 bp, 15 predicted proteins | sample SS_ome_12_FD_132455 | JGI IMG/M metagenome (GOLD analysis project Ga0180438, IMG submission 132455) | Hypersaline lake sediment archaeal communities from the Salton Sea, California, USA - SS_3_D_2 metaG | ecosystem: Environmental > Aquatic > Non-marine Saline and Alkaline > Hypersaline >... | reverse complement strand
TCCTCGTCAGCCTCCCTCAGATCGCCATCGCCGTCGGGCCAGCGGGCAAGGCCCTCGCCCGGCGCGGCGGTGAAGGCGCACGAGCCGCCGGCCCAGACCGGCTCGTAGGCCATGTGCCCCGTGCCGTCCGGCCAGCGGGCATCGACCTCGCCCGGTTCGGCTGTGGCGAGCAGGTCGACGACGTACGGGCCCTTGAACTCGACTTCCGTGCCCGCGGCGGCGCTGGTCTTCACGTCGGCGAGGCCGAGCTTGCCGTCGCCGTCGGCGTCGGCGGCCATGGCGACTTGCTCGCCGAGCCGGTCTTCGTTCAGGTCGATCCCGCGCCCGTTGAACGTCTGTTCCGTGGGCTCTCCCGCCGCGGCAGGGGGGCCGCAGACGAGCGCCGGCGATTCCGGCGCAGCCGTCCCGTCCGGCGCGACGGGCAACGGGGCGACGGGCGCGCCATCCAACAGCAGGCGAGCTTCGAGCGGTTCGAGCAGTGCGGCTTCCCCCGGCCGAGCGAGTTCGCGGCGTTCCATGATATGTCTCCTTCGCCCTCCGATGTTGCATGCGGCGTGCCAGATGCTTGCCTCCGGCCGGCCGTGCGCGAAGGAGCGTTCTTAAGTCCTCCAATAGAACACACTTCGACATGTCCATATTTGCCGCGTGCGCGGGCTCCGGCGCGTCTTGCCTCCCGCTGTCGGGTCATATTCCCCGACGTGGAGCAGCAGTGGGTACGCCGGGGCGGGGACGGGAGTCGGTTTCTTGCGGACGCCCCCCGGCCTTGCCGCGGGTCCGCCAGTTGGGGTACCTGAAGACGGGTGTCAGGGCTTGCCTGTCAAGCCGCGGCCTCCGCCCGGCACACGGGCGGACCAACCGCCCGTGCCCTCCGGTCAGCCCCAAGTGCGCCCGGACACTACCGGCCCATCCAGCCGCCGTCGATGGTGAGGATCTCGCCGCTGACGTAGTCGGACGCCGCCGAGGCAAGGAAGACGACCGCGCCGGCCAGGTCTCCGGGCTCGCCCCACCGTCCTGCCGGGATGCGCTCGAGGATCGCCCTGTTGCGTGCGGCCTCGTCCCGCAGGGCCTGCGTGTTGTCCGTGGCGATGTAGCCGGGCGCGACGGCGTTGACCTGCACGCCCTTGCCGGCCCACTCGTTGGCCAGGGCCTTGGTCAACTGGCCGACGCCGCCCTTGCTCGCCGCGTAGCCCGGCACGGTGAGACCGCCCTGGAACGTCAGCACCGAGGCGGTGAAGATGATCTTCCCGCTGCCCCGCTCGAGCATGTCGCGGCCGAACTCCCGCGCGAGGATGAACTGGGCGTTGAGGTTGACCTCGATGACCTTGTCCCAGTATTCGTCCGGGTGCTCGGCCGCCGGGGCCCGCAGGATCGTGCCGGCGTTGTTGACGAGGATGTCGATCGGCGCGCATTCGGCCTTGACCTGCTCGACGAAGGCGTACAGGGCCTGTCGGTCGGCGAGGTCGCAGGCGTAGCCGCGGAACGGTCGCCCGGCGGCCTTCACGTCGCCTTCCACGTCGCTGCCGTCGGGCTCGAGGGTGGCGCTGACGGCGACGATACCGGCCCCGGCCTCGGCGAGGGCTCGGGCCATCGCCCGCCCGATGCCGCGCCGGGCGCCGGTCACGAGGGCCGTCTTGCCGTCGAGGCGAAACTGGTCCAGGATGCTCATGCCGCCGTCTCCCATGCCGGCTGACGGACGTTCAGGCGGCCGGGGCGCCGCCGCTCGGAATGGTAGCATACCAGCACACGGAGACAAGAGCTTGCCCGGCGCCATGATGCAGTCAAGGGCCCCGTTCGTTCGGATGTTGGGCGGGGGCGAAACTCGGTCGTCCGTGAGACCCGCTCCGCTTTGCTTCGCGCGGGACAACGGCCCCCAGCGCCGCCGGAGCGCGGGTGCTCGGCTTCAGAGGCGGAGGCATTGGGCGATTCGCTCGGCCGTGGCGGCCGGAGGCTCGTCCGGCGCCACGTCGAGCCACGTCACGTCCCCGAACCGCCGCTGCCACGTCCGCTGCTTCTTCGCCAGCCGGCGGGTGTTGATCTTGATGCGTTCGAGCGCCTCGGCCAGCGTGCATCGCCCCTCGAGGTGGTCGATCATCTCCGCATACCCGACGGCCTGGGCGGCCTGGTCGCTCAGTCCGCCCGGCTCGGCCAGCAGGCCCGCCACCTCGTCGCGGAGGCCCAGCTCGATCATCCGCTTCGCGCGGGCGTTGATGCGGCGGCTCTGGTCGTCCTTCCGGCGCCGCAGGCCGACGAAGACACCGTCGTGCCGCCGGCGCCCGCTGTCCCATTGGCGCTGGAGCTTGCTGATCGGCCGACCCGTCGCCTGGTAGACCTCCAGCGCCCTGACGATCCGCCGCTCGTCGTTTGGGTGGATCCTCGACGCCGCCTCGCCGTCGACGGCCGCCAACCGGGCGTGCAGGGCGGGCAGCCCTTCGTCGCGCGCCTGGCGGCGCAGCTCGGCCCGCGTGGCCGCGTCGGCCGACGGGCCTTCGAACAAGCCCTCCGAGAGAGCCTTGATGTACAGGCTCGTCCCGCCCACCGCCAGCGGCACGGCGCCGGCGGCCGAGATCGACTCGATCGCGCGGTCCGCACGCTCGACGTACCGGGCGACGGAGAATTCATCGCTCGGCTCGACCAGATCGATGCAGTGGTGCACGACGGCAGCGCGGGCCTCGGCAGACGGCTTCGCCGTGCCGATGTCCATCCGACGGTAGACCTTCATCGAGTCGACGCTGACGATCTGCCCGCCGACGAGGCCGGCCAACTCGCGCCCGACGGCCCCCTTCCCCCCGGCCGTGCAGCCCAGGATGAACCAGACCTTCACCATGCGGCGATTGTCGGGCCCCCTGCGCGGACCTGTCAAGGCGTCGGCCCGGCCTCGGGGTCGCGGGCAGGGCAGGCCATCAGAAGTCCTCGAGCTGGGGCAGGGACGGCGGGGTGGCTCGGGAGGTGCTGCGCAGACTTTCGAAGCCCATCGCCCGGGCGAGGCGGTAGAGCGTCACGTAGAGCGTCGGCACGACGACCAGCGTCAGCATCGTGGCGAACGAGAGCCCGAAGATCACCGCGACGGCCATCGAGGCCCACCACTGGCTCGATTCGCTCTTCGTGACGAATGCCATATTGTGGAAGTCGAAGCTGTATCCGGTGGCCATGGGGATCAGCCCGAGGATGGTCGTGACGGCCGTCAGGAGCACCGGGCGGAGGCGCGTGGCGCCGGCCTCCAACGTCGCCTCGATCAGCTCCTTGCCCCGTCGCTGGAGCCGGCGGGTGTAGTCCAGCAGGACGATGGCGTTGTTGACGACCACGCCGGCGAGGCTGATGACGCCCACGCCCGTCATGATCACGCCGAACGGCATGCCGAGGACCAGCAGCCCCGCCAGCACGCCGATCATCGACAGGATCACCGTCGTCATGATGATCAGCGGCGCCGACAGCGTGTTGAACTGCATCACCAGGATGATCACGATCAGCAGCAGGGCGATGACGAAGGCCTTGGAGAGGAACTTCTCGGCCTTCTCCTGCTCCTCCTGCTGCCCGGCGTAGCGGATCTCCACGCCCGGCGGGAGCTTCATCTTCGCCAGCCGCGCCTGGACGTCCTTCAGCACGGCCTCATCGCTGCGCCCCTCCGCGTCGGCGGTCAGCGTGATCACCGGCTTCTGGTTGACGTGGCGGATCGTGCCCTTCCCGCCGGTGTAATCGAACCGGCCGAGCGAGCTGAGCGGCACGGCGGTCCCGTTGAGGCCCGGCACCCACAGCCGCTGAAGCTCCTCGACGCTTGATCGGTTCGCCAACGGCAGGCGGAGCGTGATGTCGTACTCGTCGGTGAACTGCCGGTAGATCCCGACTTCTCTGCCAAACAGGCTCGTCTTGAGGAACTCGCCGATAACCGCCGGGTTGAGCCCCAGCAGCATCGCCCTCCGCCGGTCGACGTCGAAGGCCAGCTCCGGGCGCGTGGCCACCCAATCGCTCCGCAGATCGACCAGCCCGGGGACGTCGACGATGGCCTTGCGGGCCGCCTCGCTGACCGGCTCGAGGGCCTGAAAGTCCTTGCCGACGATCCGCACGGTGACCGGCGCGCCGGTCGGCGGGCCCTCCTGGGCCTTCTCGACCTTGATCTCCGCGCCGGGGATGTCGCTCAGCGCGGCGCGGATATCCCGGACGGCGTCGGCGCTGTCTCTCGGGCGGACGTCGAAGTCCTTGAACACGAGCGTGATGTTGGCGATGTGCGAGCCGCCCGCGTCGCCGCCGCCCATCATCTGGTCGCTGCTGCCTGCCGAGCCGACGTTCGTCACCGCGTACCGCAGGTCCGCGCCGTAGGGGGCCAGCCGCCTCTCGATCTCCCTGGCCAGCCGGTCCGACTCGGCGAGGCTCGTCCCCTGCGGGCTGCGGACGTTGATGATGCCGAACCGCGGGTCCACGTCCGGGAACAGCTCCGTGCCGTGGCCCCATTTGCGGTGGCAGATGCCCAGCCCCACCAGCACCAGCACGGTGGCCGACAGGGTCGCGTAGCGATGCCGCAGCGCCGCGCCCAACAGCGCTCGATACGCTCCGACGAACGGGTGATGCGACCGCTCGGCCCGCTGCTGCCGGCGCTTCGACGGGCCGGCGATCAGAGAGCAGATCGTCGGGCTGATCACCATCGCCACGAACAGGCTGCTCGAGAGCGTCACGATCAGCGTGATCGGCAGGTACTTCATGAAGTCCCCCATGATGCCCGGCCAGAAGAGCATCGGCGAGAAGGCCGCCAGGGTCGTCGCCGTCGACGTGATCACCGGCCAGGCGACCTCCGAGGCCCCCTTCAGCGCCGCCTCGATCCGCCCGCGCCCGAGGCCGACGTGGCGGTAGATGTTTTCGACGATCACGATGGCGTTGTCGACCAGCATGCCCAGCGCCAGGATCAGGCTGAACAGCACGACCATGTTCAGCGTCAGCCCCAGCGCCTGGACGATCGCGAAGCTCATCAGCATGCTCAGCGGGATCGCCAGCGCCACGATCAGGCTGCTGCGAAACCCCATGAACGCCACGAGCACCACCAGCACGAGGATCAGCCCCGAGAGGATGTTGTTCTCCAGGTCGGCGACCATCATGTGAATGTCGTCGGACTTGTCGAGAGTGACCTCGAACGTCACCCCCGCGGGGGCCAGCTTCCTCGCCTCGGCCAGGATCGCGTCGACCTTGTCGACGATGTCCACGATGTTCGCGCCGATCCGCTTCTGCACGCTGACGGTGATGGACTCCGAGCCGTTCAGCCGCGCGTGGCCGGCGCGGTCCTTGAACGTGTCGCGGACGCCGGCCAGGTCCGTCAGGTAGATCGGCAGCCCCTCGCGGGTGGCGGTGATGAACGCGTCGATCTCCTCGGGCTTGTCGACCTCGGCGGGCAGGCGGACATTGAGCTTCGTGCCGGCCGTCTCCAGCGATCCGGCCGAGACGTTCACGTGCTCCGAGCGGATCAGGTCGCCCAGCTCCGAGAGCGTCGGACGGTAGACGGCCACTCGGTCCGGGTTCATCTCCAGGCGGATCTCGCGCTCCAGCCCGCCGAGCACGTCGACGTTCAGCACCTCGGGGACCCGCTCCTCGATGGCGTCCTCGAGGTCGTCGGCGATCTCCTTCAGGCGTACCGGCGAGATGCCGCCGGAAATGCTGATCATCATGACGGGAAACTCCGCGACGTTGACCTCCGTCAGCGTGGGCTCCTCCGCCTCGAGGGGCAACTCGCGCTTGGCCAGGTCCACCTTGTCGCGGACGTATTGCAGCGCGCTGTCGATCGCCACCTCCGGCAGGAACTCGATGGTGATGATCGACACGCCCTCCGCGCTGGCCGAGCGGATCTCCTTGACGCCCTTCAGCCCGGTCAGCTTCATCTCGATCTTGTTGGTCACCGACGATTCCATGTCCGCCGGCGAGACGCCCTCGTAGATCGTCGTGACGATGATGATGGGGATCTCGACGTCCGGCTCGGCCTCCCGCGGCAGCGTCAGGTAGCTCCACGCGCCGGCCACGACGATCAGCACGATCAGCACCAGGACCGTCGTGCGGTTCTTGATGGCGGTGTCGGAGAGGATCATGGCCGCACCTCTCGAACGCCGCCCGACCCCGCTGCCGGCCGGGTGGCTGGCCGGGTGGCGGGCGGGTCACCGATCCAGCCGACGACGTTCACCGGCTGGCCCGGGCCCACGTAGCGCGGATTCTCGACGATCAGCACGTCCCCGGCCGACAGGCCGTCAAGCACCTGCACGAGGACACGGCCCTGCTGGCTCTTGAAGAAGCCCAGCTTCACTTCGCACGGCCGGCCGAGCCCGTCGTTGTCGACGACGTAGACCCGCTTGCCCTCCTCCAGGGGAATGACCGCCGCCAGGGGGATCAGGATCTGGTTTCTCAGCGTTCGCCGCTTCAGTTGGACGGTGACGATCTGCCCGCTCCGCAGCCGCCGCAGGGGGTTGGCAACGGTCAACTCCACGCGCGTCGTCCGCGTCGCCGCGTCGGCGGTCTCGCTGATGTAGCTGATCGTGCCCGTCGCCTTCTCCCCGCCCAGCGCATCGACGCGAACCTCGTGGGTGTCCCCGACGCGCAGGTAGCCCATCTCGCGCTCCGGCACGGCGACCACGACCAGCATGGGGTCGACCTCGACGATCTCGGCAACGAGTTGACCCGGCGAGACGTATTCGCCCTCCTCGACGGCCAGCCGGTTCAGCACCCCGGCGATCGGGGCGACGATCACCGCCCGCCGGAGCCGCGCCTCTGCCGATTCCAGCCTCGCCGCACTGGCCGCCGCCTTCGTCCGGGCCTGGTCGGCCTCCGTCGGCGTGGCCACGCCGCTGGAGACCAGGTCCGCCACACGCTTCTGCTCCCGGGCATCGAACTCCTTCGTCGCGTTTGCGAGGTCGTAGTCCGCCTTCAGCAGGTCCGTGTTCAGCAAGACCAGCTTGTCGTTCGCGTCGCAGGGCCGGCCCTCACGGCTCGGGATCCGCTCGATCCGCCCGGCGACCTCCGCCGCCACGCCGACCACGCGGTTCGGATCGAGCACCCCGGGCAGCAGAACGTCGTCGACCATCCCCGCCAGCGGGCGGATCAGCATCGCCCGGACGTTCACCGGCGGGATCTGCTGAGGGGGGGATTCCTTCACCGGCGCCGGCGTGACCGCGACGGCCACCACGAACGCCGCCGCCGCCAAGACCACCAGCACGGCCACGGCCGAGCCGGCCGGTATCCGCGACCACCATCGCCGCTTGTCTCGATGAACTCGCCCGTCAACCATCCATCACACTCCCTGCTTGCGGGCCCCGTCGGCGCAGTCGGCCGCGCCCAGCCCGGCCAACACGAACTGCTTCAGAGAAGCCAGCAACGGCTCGTCCACGCCGGTGCTGACGTTGAGGATCGCGTGGAGCATCAGCCCGTCGGTAACGCCGAAGAACAACTGCGCTGCCGCCTCCGGGTTCGTCGTCGTGCGGAACTCCCCCCGCCGCCGGCCTTCGGCGATAATCGCCACGATCCGCGTCAGCCAGCGGTCGACGGCATCCTGGAGCAGCTTCGCGAGCTCGCCGTCGCGCTGCTTCCTCGCCGCCGTGGCCCAGAACTCCAAAGTCAGCCGCCCGACCCGCTGATAATGCCGGAGCCGCTCGAACCACATGTCCAACACGGCCAGCAGCTTCTCTCTGGCTGATATCGGCCCGCCGACCAGCCGCTCGACCTCCTCCTCGTCCGTGCCGAGCGATTCGGTGAACAACTGGTTGAACAGATCACTCTTGCTATGGAAGTAGTTGTATACACTGCCCTTGGAGACCCCCGCCCCGGCGGCGATCTCCTCCATCGTCGTCGGGAAGAACCCCTGGCCGTCAAACAGCCGCATCGCCGACTCGAGAATCGCCTTCCTGCGGCTCGCCGTAAGTTCCGCGTCTGCCATCATTTCGTCTCCAAACGCCCTTGCCTCACCGCACTTCTGCTCGGCCGGGGCCTGCCCTGACTGACTGGTCAGTCACATACACTATAGGTTCCCGGGCGCCTCAAATCAACGGTTGGAAACAGGATTCCCGCTCTCATGCAGGGCGGTCTTGTCGGGCCCACCGTCACAGATGCCGTAGGCTCATAGCCACGGACGCCGCGCTGCCTGCTCGCCTCTGCCTTCGAACGCGAAGAAGGGGGCAGAGAATAATAGGGACAGAATAATAGGGACAGACCCCATTTTCCGGAGAAAATAGGGACAGACCCTATTTTTTCGCTTGATCCTCCCCCCGCGTTTTGGGCCGGCCGCGCGGGAGGGGGCGGAGGCGGCGGCCCAGCGCGCGCTCCAGCTTGCTCAGGAAGCTGTCGGTGCCCAGCGGTCGGCCACGACTCGTGCACCGACGTAGCCGAGAGACGATCTCGTCGTCCTGGGGCTGGGCCAGAAGCGCCTTCCATCGCGCGGGATCCGTCGGCCCTCGGCCGGGCCTCGCCGACAGCAGACCAGAGGCCTCCGCCCCGCCGGTGTGGGCCACGGCGCTGGACCACGCCCAGTCCCACGCGTGGCGAGCGATTCCGGCCCGCACCGGATTGCGCTCCACGTATACCAGCGCCGACCAGAAGTGGTCCTCGTCCAGCGCGCACGAGTAGAACCGATCTTGCCACAGGTGTCCGCTACGACGGTGGAACCGGTTGACATACTGGGCATAGAGTTGGCTGACACGCTTCATCGCCCTCGCCAGAGACTCCTCGAGAGTCGGCGTGCAGACGAGGTGGACATGGTTGGTCATCAGGCAGTAGCCATCGAACGTGAGCGAGAACCGCTGCCCAGCTTCCCGAAGAAGCTGCAGGAACAGACGTCGGTCGTCATCGACGAAGAAAACGTCCTGATGGTTGTTGCCCCGCTGCGTAACATGGTGCGGGCAACCCGGAATGACCACACGCGCCGCCCTCGGCATGGCCACAACATACCCCTGGCCCCATGCGCACGTCAAGGCAGAAAATAGGGTCTGTCCCTATTTTATGGCCTGGTGTAGGGATGCTCTCCATGTCAGAATAATAGGGGCAGATCCCGTTTTCCACGTTTCCCAATAATAGGGACAGACCCCATTTTCCGAGGCTGATCGGAGAGAGCCCGACGGCTGGACGCGCCCCGGCGGAAGGGAAGCCGACTGCGCGACGGCGATGACAAGGCAGACAAGAGCGGCGCCGTATACGGCGGGGCTATCCCCGCATCAGCTTTCTGAAATCGCGGTCGGCGGCCTTGCGGAGGCCTTCGCCTTTGCCCGTGGACCGCTCGCGCTCGAGTTTGGCGATCAGGCGCTCGATCTCGGCGGCGTCGACGGGCAGATCGACGGTCTTGGCCTTGAAGCCGGCAAGGTACATCGCGTTGGACAGCTCCAGCTCGTTGACCGCCTCGGCGCCGGTGCAGTACATCGGCGTGCCTGTCAACACGTGCTTTGCGAAGGCCTTGATGACCATCAGGTGCCTGCCGCCCGGGTCCTTGCCCAGCGGCACGTCCTTCCAGGTGATCGCCTGCTCGGCCCCGCCGGCGAAGGACTTCTTCGAGGCCATGATGTGCTTCGAAACCGGCGTCTTGAGCTTGCCCAGCCTCAGCTTGCCGCCGGCGCAGACGATCGTCCCCTTATCGCCGCAGACGGTCAGCTCCTCCTTGCCCGGCTCCTCGGCGGTTGTTGTGTAGAGGTAGCCGACCTTCCCTCGCCCGTAGTCGCACAGGAAGTTGGCCGTGTCCTCGACCTCGATCCGGTGCGCCCGCGTGCTGAGCAGGCCCATGATGCGCTTCGGCATGCCGCCGATCCACTGAAACAGGTCGAGGTGGTGAGGCGCCTGGTTGATCAGCACCCCGCCGCCCTCGCCGTCCCACGTGCCCCGCCACGCGCCGCTGTCGTAGTACGCCTGCGTGCGGAACCAGCTCGAGCAGATCATCTCGACGCGAAAGACCTCGCCGATCGCCCCGCCGTCGACGAGCTGCTTCATCTTTCGCATGATCGCCCGCGTGCGGTGGTGCAGCACCACGCCGAGGGCGACCTTGCGTTTCTTGCACTCGGCGATCATTGCGCGGGCATGCCCGACGCGGCTGGCCAGGGGCTTCTCACAGAGCACGTGGAGGCCGGCGCGGGCGGCGCGGATCGCTTGCGGCCCGTGCCAGTAATGCGGCGTGGCGACGATCACCGCGTCGATCAGGCCCGACTCGATCATCTGGGCGGCGTCGGTGAAGTGGGGCACGTTCAGCTCGTCGCCGAACCGCCCGGCCTTGTCGGCGACGATATCGCAGACGGCCCCCAGCGTTACGTTCCGCCCGCCGTCTTTCGCGCACCAGCGGGCGTGCATGCTGCCCATGTTCCCTAACCCAATGACGCCGAATCGCACCTTCTTCATCGCTGTCTCCCGAACTTCGCGCGGCGATCTGATGGAAGTGGGGGAGTCTACGCCGTGCCGCGGCGGATTGCAAGGCCGCCGCCACGAAGCTACCATAGACGTATGCTCCAACGCGTACGGATCAAGATCGAGGGCCTGCGGGACCCGCGGGAGGCGCTGAAGATCACGCAGATGGGCGCCGACGCGATCGGGATGGTCTTTGCCCAGTCCCCCCGGTGGATCTCGCCCGAGCAGGCGCGGGCGATCGTCGACGTCCTGCCCCCGTGGGTGGCCACCGTCGGCGTGTTCGTCAACGCCGACGCCGAGACGATCAATCGCGTCGTCGAGCGGACGCGGATCGGCTATGTGCAACTGCACGGCGACGAGGAGCCGCAGATCGTCGCTCGGATCGCCGCCCCGTGCATCAAGGCCTTTCGCGTCCGCGACGAGGGCTGGTTGGGGGAGGTCCGCGGTTGGGTCGAGGCCGTCGGCGCGAGGACCAATCTGGCCGCCGTCCTGCTGGACGCGTACAACCCCAACGTTCGCGGCGGGACCGGCGAGCGGTTCAACTGGGACGTGGTTGCCGACGCCCGGGCGGCCGGGGCCATGGCGGGGCTGGACCCGATCATCCTCGCCGGCGGCCTGGATGCCGGCTGCGTCGAGCAGGCGATCGACCTGGTCAAGCCCTGGGGCGTCGACGTCGCCAGCGGCGTCGAGCAGGCCCCCGGCGTGAAGGACCTCCGCAAAGTCGCCGCCTTCATCCGCGCGACCAAAGAGGGCGAGATCCTGCGGAGCGAGTTCTGGCTGTAATGACGGGGCGTACGATCACCACGTATACTCGACGGTGTATGTGACGACCGCCTCGCCGTCCGCTTTGACGTCGACGTCGAAGGCGACGTTGCGGCTGTCGAGCTTCTCGAAGTCCCGGCTCTTCTGCGTGATCCGCCAGGTCGCCCAGCGGTACAGCGGCTCCTTGATCCGCACGGTGACGGCCTCTTCCTTGTGGTTGCGGACCTTGATCTCGAAGCTCTCGCTGATCCACTTCCGCCCGGTCTCGATGCGGTAGTCGGTCTGCTTCCGCTCGCCGACGATGTCGAACGCGTTGCCGATCCGCAGCGAGAGCTTCTCGTCCTTCGGCGTGTGGTCGATCTTCTCCTCGCCGACGAACTCCAGCGCCTTGTCCTCGGGGTCCTGCTTGTAGACCCTGACCTTCCCGGCCGGCAGGGGGATGCCCAGCTTGTTGGCCGCGGCGTTCTGGAACTCGACGAAGACGTGGACCTTCTTGTAGCTGGTCGTCCCGTAGCTGCGGTCGGTGTACCGCGAGCCCCGGTTCCACCGGAAGTTGCCCAGCGGGTTGTAGAGGTACTTCTTGGCGACCTTCACGCCGCGGGCGGGCGCGAACATCTCGAGCTGCTTCGTCTCGTTGTCGGCCACCGTCGACGGGCGGGGCAGCGTGTACATGTGGTATTCGAAGAACGCCTTCTCCTCCATGCCCGCCACGCCGGCGCCCTTGCCCCGGCCCCGGGTGCTCACCCCCCCGCTACGGGCAGACGCCACCCGCCGAACGTCCCCCGCGATGAACTTCATCTTCGCGTCGCTGTACGTCTTGCCCGACTTGTTGTCCACGCTGACCCAGCCGGACAGGTCGGCGGCCGTGTCCCTGGCGTTCAGCACCAACACGTACTCCGCGTGCCACCTGATCCCGCCGGACTGGTACGTCACCTCCGCGACGTGCCGGCCCGGCTTGCCCGTGGCGACCTTCCACAGCAGCGTCGGGCGCGTCAGCAGCCCGCCGGGCAGGGCGGAGAAGCGGATGTCCCGCACGTTGTCGGGCCGCTGGACCATGACGATCTTGCCGTCGGCCTGCCGGAGCACGAGCTGGCGGCTGTCGAAGCTCAGCAGCTTGCCCTCGTAGGTCTTGCCCTCGCAGACGGCCTCGACGGCCTTGTCGATGTACTTCCTCAGCAGCTTGTCGGCCGAGACGAGGTCGTACTGGTAGTTCTGCTCGAGCAGCTTGGCGGCCGGGTCGGTCAGGCTCTTGAAGTGCACCGTCGTCGCGTCGATGTTGCGGGCCACGTCGGTGAACTTCACGATCCCGCCCGCGCCGATGTCCAGCCCGCGGATCTCGCGGACGACGCAGTAGCCGCCGTTGTAGACCGTCACGGCGACGCCTTCCTTCTGCTGGGCCGCGGCGGGAACGGCAGCGGCCAGCGCCAGTGCGAGGGTGAGAATGGCCTTCGTCTTCATGATCGTGCTCCTTCGAGTCGGTTGCGTCCTACTGATCGTGCGGCGATCTCAACCCGCCGCCGCTGTGGTCGTTCCAACGATAGGCGAAGGCGACGGCGGCCGAGGCGCCCGCCTTGACGGGCACGTCGATCTCGACCGACCCCACCTCGCGGACGTGCCACCGGCAGCTCTTACACTCGCCCCGGTACGTGGTCGCCGGCACGCGTTCGATCACGGTGACCGTCACGTCGTAGTCTTTGTGGTTGCGGATCTCGTAACGCATCGTCGCGCGATGCTCGCCGCCTCTGTGGAACTGGTTCGTCTGCCGGGCCGAGCAGGCGATGTCGAACGCGAAGCCCCACGGCAGGCGGAGCTTCTCGTCTTTCGGCGTGTGGTCGATGGACTTCCGGGCGACGTACGTCTGCACGCCTTCCGGGTCGGGCGCGTAGAGGCGGACGACGCCCTTCGGCAGCGGCTTGCCGAGCCCGTTGGCCTTCGAGTTCATCATCTCGCTGACGACCCGGGCGGCCGTGGCATTCACGCGCCGATCGAAGACATACCCCCGCCGCAGCTTGATGCCCCTGCCGCTGACCATCTCCAACTGCTTCGTCTCCGCGCTGCGCAGCGTGGTCGGGCGAGTGACGGTGTACAGGTGGTATTCGAAGAACGCCTTTTCCGTCATCACCGCCGCCCCGCCCCGGAAGAAGTTAGCGTTGGTATACGCCTCGGATCTCGCGGTGAGCTGCTCGACCGGCGGCTTGATCAGGTTCACGTCGCCGGCCATCAGCTTGAGCTGTGCGTTCTCATACGTCGTCCCCGAGAGGTTCGTCACCGTCGCGTACCCCACCAGGTCCGCCGTATCGAGAATTGCAGATTGCGGATTGCGGATTGCGGGTCCTTTCCTCCCCGCGCGGACCCCCTTCCCCGTCGGTCCCCCGACGGGGCCGCTTGCGGCTTCGCGAGGTCCGGCTTTCCCGCGTTCCTCCCGCGCTGCGATCCCCCGCACCCGCAACTTCAGCACGTAATCCGCCCGCCAATTCAACCCATGCGTCAGATACGCCACCTCGAACTGTTGTTTCGCGTCGGCGCGGTTCTCGATATCCCACACCAGCGTCGGCCGGCTCAGCAGCCCCTCCGGCAGCCGGGCGAACGCGATCCCGCCCAACTCCGCCCGCGCCACGTTGCGCGGCCCGTCCTCGCACCGGATCACGAGCGTCGCCGCGTCGAAGCTCAGCAGCGTGCCCGCCACGCTGCCGCCGTCCTTGAACGCGGCCGTGACCGGCTGATCCACGTGCCGCCTCAACACGGCCGCGGCGGTGGCCAGGTCGTACTGGTAGTCTTGCTCGAGGATCGCCAGCCCGTCGGGTCGGTCGAGGCTCCGCAGGCGGACGGTGTCCGGCAGGATGCCGCTGGGCACGTCGGCGAAACGCACCCGCGTCCTGCCGCGCTTCAGCCGCCGCACGAGCCGCTGATCGCGGACCAGCGCCATCCCCCGCCAACGCGGCTGGCCCCATCTGCCGCCCGGCGCGTTGATCTCGATCTGCATCGGCTCGATAGTCTGGAACATCTGTGCCCTGTACTGCCCGCTGACCTGCATCGTCGGATTCTGCGCGTCGCCGTAGGCGAAGCCGCCCCACCCGTCCGGACGCGAGAGGATCGTCAGAGACACGCCCACCCGCTCGATCTCGACCGGCCCCGATTCGGCGGCGGCAGGTGGCGTGGTCCGGTCGTGAAGCAACCAGATCCCCCCGACGAGGGCGGCCGCCGCCGCCACGCCGACCGCCGCACGAAGCCATCGGCCCGTCGCGCCCGGAAAGCGGATCACCCGCGGCGGCCGTCGGCGCGCACGGCCCTCCGCCGCCGCGACGTCGAACGCTCCGGCCTCCGGCTCGGCCGCGTAGTGCGCCGACAGCGCCGACCGCGCGAACCGCAGCCGGTCCAGCTCCTCGCGGCATGCATCGCAGCCGGCCGCGTGGGCCTCCACGGCCCGCCGCTCCTCGCCGCTCAACTCGTCGTAGACCAGCTCGATCAACTTGTCGTGGGCGGTCTGGCAGTTCATGACTCCGCCTCCGGTCGCATGTGGCGGAAGCGCCGCAACTCGTCGGCCAGCTTCAGCAGGGCGTACCGCACACGGCTCTTGACGGTCCCGACGGGCAGGCCGAGCAGCTCGGCGATCTCGGCGAACTTCAGCCCCCCCGACTCGCGAAGGGCGATGACCTCGCGCTGCGGGGCCGGCAGCTTGCCGACGGCCTGGCGGACCGCGTCGGCCAGCTCCCGCCGTATCGCCACCGCCGAGGGCGACGGCGAGGGCTCGATCATCTGCGGTGCTTCGGCTATCGGTTGCATCCCGGGGGCCGTCCTCTTCCTTCGCAGCCGGTCGCGCCAGTGATTGCGGGCGATGGCGAAGATCCACGTCGACGCCTTCGCCCGACCGTCGAAACGCCCCCGCCCCTGCCACGCACGCAGCAGCGCCTCGGCGGCCATGTCTTCTGCCTCGTGCCAGTCGCCGCACATCGCGAACAGGTACCGACGCACCGGGCCGAACGACTCGGCCAGTGCGGCGCGCAACACCTCCGCCGCGCCGCCGCCCGACGTCGCCGGCGAAGAAACTGCTGCGTCGCTCGCACACTCGGGCTCGCTGATCGCCACTGCCTTCCGACTGCCTTTCGTTCGCCTCGTTAGACGGCCGGAGCCGACGGAGGGATTTGGGCGATGTGAGTTTTTCTGTGCCTTCTGCCTCCCCCGCACCCGCAGGCGTCAGTCGACGGCGATCCGGAGCCAGGGGCTTCGGGCGGCGGCGGTGTCGAAGCGGAGTTGGCGACCGTCGAAAGCGGAGGGGAGGGGGCGGCGCGGCCTGCCGGTTTCGTCGAGTGGGCAGACGGTGGCGCGGGCGGGCATGGCGAGACGGACGGTGCAGTCGACCGGCTCGACGAGCACGGGGGGGCGGCCCTTCTCGGGAATGGCCGTCTTGTTGCGGTAGAAGGCCTGGCCGGTGTTCTCGGCCCGCGCGACGGCGGTGACGAGCAGCCGGCGCGACCGGCCGACGGGGCGGGCGTCCAGGGAGCTGACCGTTACGGCGGCGAAGGGCGTGCGGCACTCGACGCTCACGCCGGCGAGCCGGATCGCCCCGGCCTTTCCGAGCAGGCCCACGACGGCCTTCGTCCGCGGCGTGTCGGCCGTGAAGATCCCCTCCCCGTGGCGGAAGGCCAACTCGCCCGTGTCGCTGCGGTAGGCGGTTCTCACCGCGGCCGGAGTGTTCGGGCCGAGGATGCCCCAACCGCCGGCGGCCTCGCAGAAGGCGGCCAGGTCCCAACGGTCGCCGGGGCCGACGTACGCCCGACGCGCGCGGGCGTAAGGCGCCGCCGCCGAGCCGGGCAGGGCCACGACGGCGTCGGCCCGGCCGTCGTAGACGCCGTCGAAGTAGTAGTTGCGCACCCGGAAGACGTAGGGCAGGAAGCGGTATGGCGAGGCCTTTTGGCGCCCGTGCGACGGGCGGGCGGTGAAGATCGTCGACCGCGAGGCCGCCACGTGAACCGTGTGCCGAGCCGCCGACACGTCGCGACGGTGGAACATCATCGCGGCGGCCGGGAACTGCCCCCATCGCACCGGGTCCGACTGGCTGCCGAAGTGCTCCAGCGCCTTGCCCTCCGGGTTGTAGGCGAAAAACAGCATCCCGTCCCAGTCCTGGAGGCAGGCATAGGCGGCCATCAGGGGAAGGCACTCGCTGCGGAACTCGTTTGGCCAGGGGAAGTTGAACTCGGGCGAGATCATCGGCTTGCCGGCGACGGCGGAGGAGGCGATCTCGGTGATGGGGTTGGACCGCCCGGCTGCGTCGGAGGCGACGGCGGCGAAGTTGCGGAACGTGACGAACGGCTTGGACCGAACGCCGGGGTGCAGCCAGTAGTTGTTGCGCGACATGAAGTCGTTGCAGGCGTCGGCGTGGTTTCCGGCGGGGCAGAACGTCTGGTTCGTTCCGGTGATCGGCACCTTCACGCCGATCCGCTTCAGGTGGGCGCGCATCCGCCCGTAGTAGCTGCGCTCGAGGTCGAAGAAGAACCGGACCATGTCATCGACGCGCAACGGGCTTCGCCGCCCGTCGGCGCCGGCCCGGGCGGGGTCCTGGTAGAGGTGCTTCATCGGCAGGAAGACCGTGCCTCGGGCGGGGTCCTCGCCGGCCGCCAGAGCGCACCGGCCGCGACCGTCCGTCCACGCCCCGGCGAGCTTGCTGCGACTCCCGTGGCGGGCGAGCAGCCAGCGGTTCCACCGCGCGCGGAGTTCGTCGACGTAGCTCGGCAGCGTCAGCAGCGTGTTGTGGAAGTAGAAGACGGAGTTCTCGTTGGTGATCTCGACGACGGCGACGGCGGGGTCGTCGACGTATCGCAGCTTCGTGTACCGGTTGCGGTGGGTCAGGAAGGTCGTGGCGAACTCCTGCTGAAGCTCGATCAGCCGGTCGTTGTAGATCGTGGCCCCCTTGATCGAGTCCCGCCAGCCGTGGCGGAACTTCGACGCGTCGCGCACGCCGTCGCCGTCGACGAACCGGCGGTAGTCCAGCAGGTCGAAGTAGAGGTAGATCCCGCGCCGGGCCAGCTCGGCGACGAAGTAGTCGAGCCGATCCAGCGCGCCGGCGTCGAGGTGGCGGCTGTCGGACTTGGAGTAGTCGATCAGGCCGCCCCATTGCCCGTCGACGGCGTGGATGCGGACGAGGTTCACGCCGTACTTGGCCAAGCGCGCGGCGATGGTCCGGGCGGCGGGCTTGTCGGGGAAGGCCCTCGGCCCGCAAATGTTCGTGCCGAAGAACCTCGCGCGCGTCCCGTCGGCGAAGTAGAAGCCGCCGTCGCCCCGAACGGACAGGAACCCGTGCTTGCCCGCCGGGGCGTCCAGCAGGCCCGTCAGGTCGATCGCATCGAGGTTCGTGTCGTCCAGCGCGAAGTTGAACGGGTACCAGCCGGTCGTGTCGTTGAACTCGTAGCGGATCGGGCGTTCGGTGAGCACGGCCGGGCCGTCGGAGGTCGTCACGGCCACGAGCATCACCGCCGGGCCCTCGCCGGCCGAGACCGCGCGGATCGAGCGGACGGCCTTGTCGGGCTTGGGATTGGCCGCCGGGTAGACCAGCAGGCCGATCGGCTTGCTCGCCGGACCGTCGGCCTCCCAGGCGACGGCGGCCTGCTTCGTCTCGGCGGGCGACCGCCAATCGCCGATCTGCCGCCCGGCGGTCAGGGGCAGCTTCGCGACCGAGCCATCTTCGTAAACCAGCTCGTAGCGGCCGACAAGCGTACCAGAAAAAGGGGACAGGCTACTTTTTCCGGACGTTCTGGCCACGGGGATCGGCGCTCCGGCTCGAAAAAGTAGCCTGTCCCCTTTTTCTTCGGGCGCGGCGGCGCAGGCGTGGAGGAAGTAGAGCGTCCGGCACGTCCGGCCGAGGCGGATCGTGGCGCTGGGGGGCCTGTGCGGCGTGAGCTCGCCCCGCAGCACGATGCAGGAGCGGCCGGCGTTGGCCTCCGGGTCGATCACGTCAAACGGCACGCCGCGGAGAACGATCCTGCCAAGGGGCAGGCTGCGGAGATCGTCGGCGCCCTGGTCGGTCCAGCCGCCCTTGCCGTCGCCCTTGGTTTCGTCGTGGAAGCCCGTGTTGCACGCGGCCCGCAGGTCGACGGGGCGCAGCCGCCCACCGGCCCGATCGCCCTCGACGAACGTCACGTCGTCGAACCACGCCGTCCCGCGGCTCTGCGAGAGGCCGAGGTAGACCTGCGCGCCGTCGGCGTCTTTGGGCGCTGTCGCCGTGACGGTCAGCCACTGCCATCCGGCCGTGCCGGTGACACGCTTCGTGTAGCTCTCGGCCAGCCAGTGCCCGCCCTGCCACCAGGCGATGCAGGCGGAGGCCTGCCCCGTAACCGACTCGGTGCGGACCCACACGCCGAGCGTGTAGGGGGCGCCCGTCTTCACCGGCTTGCGGGCGGCGGAGACCCAGCGCCCGGTTCTGTCGTTCCAGGCTTGACCCGCCGGGTTCGCCGAATCGCTGATCCGAAGGCTCGCGCCGCCGAAGTGCCCGACGCGGCGGTCCCACGCGAGCTTCGCCGGCGATCGAAACGCTGACGGCTGCCAACCGTCGGGCAGCGCGTCTCGGTTGGCGTTCAGCTCGGCCGATGGATTGTCGGCCAGGTTCGTCCGCCATTGCCCCGCCGCAGGAACAATCGCCACGCACAGATAGACAAGCATCGCGGTTGGCTTCATGCTGTCCCTTTCGCAGATTGTCTGGTCGCCCCGCGCCGCCGTTGCCGCGGCCGTGCCTCGGCGTCCGGCCCAACGGTTCATCCATTCCTGTAAACAGCTTACCGCCTCGCCGGCCCCAGAAGAAAAGGAGACAGGCTACTTTTTGGGTTGCTCCCCGGAATCTGTGGGTAGACACCCGACGCGGCGTGCCGGGCGAATTCTGCCGGAAGCGATCCACACATTCTGCGGGAGAGCCGCTTTCTGAATCCGGATGGAAGGGCGGATTCGGTTCCGGACGCATCGGGGAACCAGGGGGGGCGAAAATGGGGACAGGCACCTTCGCTTCGCTACGGAGCCCGTCCCCGTTTTCTTGGTGGCAGTACGTCGCTCCCGCGCCCGGAAAAAGGGGACAGGCTACTTTTTCCTGGTGAAGAGCGTCGGGGCAGGTAGGATGGGACCATGCCGAGGACGGGTAGAGCGGAGACGGGGGGGATCTGCTGCCACGTGCTGAATCGCGGCAACGGGCAACTCGAGGTTTTCCACGGCGAGGAGGACTACACCGGCTTCGTCGAGTTGATCGGCCGGGCGTGCGACCGGGTGGACATGCGCGTGCTCGCTTGGTGCCTGATGCCAAACCACTTCCACCTGGTCCTTCGGCCGCGGGCCGACGGGGACTTGGCGGCGTGGATGCAGTGGCTGATGACATCGCACGTTCGCCGGCACCATCGTCGGCACGGCACGAGCGGCCACGTCTGGCAGGGGCGGTTCAAGTCGTTCCCGGTCGAGCATCGCCGGCCGTCGCGGCAGCAGCGGCAGCAGGGGGTGATCGAGACGGGCGAGCCGCTGTTCGAGGTGATCCGCTACGTCGAGCGCAACCCGCTTCGGGCGGGGCTGGTGCGGCGCGCGGAGGACTGGCCGTGGTCGTCGCTTCGGTGGGCGTTGGGGCTGGCCGACGGGCCGGCGTGGGTCTCGCCATCGTGGCTTGAGCGGCCGCGCGACTGGGCCGCGCAGGTCAACCGGCCGCAGACCGACGCCGAACTCGCCGCGATGCGCCGATGCCTCGAGCGAGGTCGGCCGTTCGGCAGCGAGAGCTGGGTGCAGCGCATCGCGGAACGCCTGGGCCTGGAATCGACCCTTCGCCCCCTGGGCCGGCCGCGGAAGAAGCCGAAAAAGTAGCCTGTCCCCTTTTTCGGCTTTTTCGGGTGGCGCTGAACACCAGGGGTCGGGGGTTCGGGACGGCAATAGCATTTGCATTGGGCGGCCGCGCCGTGGACAATGCTGCCCCTCTGGGCGTCCAGATCAACCGACACTGTGAGAGAAACGACATGGCGAAGGTGAAGAACTACGACGTGAAGGACCTGAAGCTGGCCGGCGAGGGCAAGCGGCGGATCCTGTGGGCCAACAACGATATGCCCGTCCTCGCGCAGGTCCGCGAGCGGTTCCGGAAGGACAAGCCCCTCCGCGGGCGGCGGATGAGCGCGTGCCTTCACGTGACGGCCGAGACGGCCAATCTCTGCCGAACCCTCGCCGACGGCGGGGCCGACCTGCTGCTGTGCGCGTCGAACCCGCTGTCGACGCAGGACGACGTGGCGGCCAGCCTGGTCAAGGACTTCGGCATCAAGGTCCACGCGATCACCGGCGAGGATCGGAAGACCTACTACGCCCACATCCAGGCCGCCTGCCGCCACAAGCCGTCGGTGACGATGGACGACGGGGCCGACCTGGTCAACGCGCTGCACAGCGACATGTCGGAGTTCTCCGGGGACGTGATCGCGTCGATGGAGGAGACGACCACGGGCGTGATCCGCCTTCGCGCAATGGCGGAGGCGGGCGTGCTGAAGTTCCCCGTCATCGCCGTCAACGACGCGGCGACCAAGCACCTGTTCGACAACCGCTACGGCACGGGCCAGAGCACGCTGGACGGCATCATCCGCGCCACGGACATCCTGCTGGCGGGCAAGAACGTGGTGGTCGTCGGCTACGGCTGGTGCGGTCGCGGGGCCTCCACGCGGGCCAAGGGCGCGGGGGCCAACGTCATCGTCTGCGAGGTCGATCCGGTCCGGGCCCTCGAGGCGGCGATGGACGGCTTCCGTGTAATGCCCATCCGCGAGGCGGCGAAGATCGGCGACCTGTTCATCACCGTCACCGGCGACGTCAACGTGATCGACCGGCCGCACTTCCTGCGGATGAAGGACGGGGCGATCGTCTGCAACAGCGGGCACTTCAACGTCGAGTTGAACCTGACGGCCCTCGGCAAGCTCGCCAAGGGCAGGCCCGTCGAAGTCAGCAAGGGCGTCGAGCGCTACACGCTGCCCGACGGGCGGCGGATCTTCATCCTCGCCCAGGGCCGGCTGGTCAACCTCGCCTGCGCCGAAGGCCACCCCGCGTGCGTGATGGACATGTCCTTCGCCACGCAGGCGCTGACGACCGAGCACGCGATCAAGAACGCCGGCAAGCTGACCGTCGGCGTCCACGACGTCTCGCCCGCCATCGATGAGTGGGTCGCCCGCCTGAAGCTCAAGAGCATGGGCATCCGCATCGACAAGCTGACCGCCGAGCAGAAGACCTATCTCTCCTCGTTCGAGATGGGGACCTGAGCGATGGCGGGTCAATCGTTCCGCTGGATCGCGGCGGCGGTGGGGTGGCCGATCATCTCGGCCAGGGCGACGTCGGCCTCGGTGAACGGCTGCTCGCCCTTGCGGTAGAGCAGGCCGATGCCGATCAGCTCGCCGGCCGACGGCAGGAGGGGGACGGCCAGGATCGTCAGGCCCGGCAGGTGCCGGCGGATGGACTGGTCGAACATGTCGGCCTCGTCGCCGGCGTCGAGCATCAGGCACCGCGAGCCGACCAGCAGGGCGTCGACGACGGGCCAGGCGAGCTTCTCGCAGAAGCCCAGGGGGTCGGGCTTGGGCACGCCGAACCGCCCGATCACCTTCAACTGGGCGTTCTCGTCGCAGACCAGCGCCACGCCGAACATCGGCCCGGTCCGCCGGACGAACAGCCGGAACAGCGACGCGAAGACGTGGTCGTCGTCCCGCGCGGCGATCATCTCGTGCTGGTAGTCCATCACCGTCCGCTGGGCGGACAGCTGCCCGCTGAGCGTGCGGTAGGCCGCCGTCAGCCCCGCACACGTCCGGTCGAGCTGACCGCGGACGTTCTTCCGCTCGTGGTTGATGCCCCGCGCCACACGACGAAGCTGCCGCGTCCGCCGCCTCAGCCGCTCGTAACGGGCCGGCAGGTCCTCCCACCGCCCCTCCGTCTGCCGCCGGCGCCGACGGACCAACTCGTCGCGAACCGTCCGCCGAAGCCGACCGAGGTCCAGCGGCTTGGTCATCATCTCGATCGGGCGGCGGCGGGAGGCCTCCGCCAGCGTCTCCGTGTCGCCGTAGCCGGTGATCACGACGGCCGGCACGTCGCCCGCCAGCTTCCGCAGCCGGTCGATCACGTCCAGCCCCGTCATCGTGCCCCCGAGGTGGTAGTCGGCGATCAGCAGGTCCGGCGGGCGCTGTGCGGCCAGCTCGATCGCCTCGCCGCCGCTGCCGGCCGACCGGACCGACACGCCCTCCGAGCTCAACGCGTCGGTCAGGAGGTCCCTCAGCTCCAGCTCGTCGTCCACCACCAACACATTGGCAACTCTATCGCTGGTCATCGGGTCCGTCTCTCCGCTCTACCCGGGCGGGCTCGGCAGTTGGATGAAAACCGTCGTCCCGTCGCCCGGCCTGGAGTCGATCCAGATTCTTCCGCCGTTGTTCTCGACGTACCGCTTGGCCCGCGGCAGGCCCAGCCCGCGTCGCCGACCGGCCCGCTGCTCGGAGTAAAACGGCGTGAACGCCTTCGCCGCTGTCTTCTCGTCCATTCCCGCCCCGTCGTCACGGACGCTCAAGAGCACCGCCGCCTCGGCCCGGCCGGGCCCGGCCGACAGGCGAATCCGCGCCGCCGAGCCGCCCGCCGTCGCGGCGTTCGTCAGCAGCTCCACCAACACCGACCGGATCTGGCTTCGGTCGGCACGAACGTCCGGGGTGCCGTCACCCGTTTCTATATCGACACGGCATGATTGGGCTTGAGGATGATCCGACGAGGAAAACGCCTCGGCCGCCTCACGCAGCAGCTCGCCCGGGGCAATGTCCTCCGCCCTCGCCGCCGGCGGTCTGGCGTAGTCCATCAGCTCCGAGATGATGTCGCTGATCCGCTCGGCCTGGTCGATGATCGTCTGCCACGTTCGCTTCTGCCCCTCCGAACGCGCCCGGTCCCGCATCAACTGCGCCCGCCCGCTCATCACCGCCAGCGGGTTGTTCAGCTCGTGGGCCGCCCCCGCCGCCATGTCGCCGACCACCGCCAGCGTCCGCGCTTCCGACATCCGCTGCCGCGAGTCCGCCAGCGACTGGGAGGCCTCGACGAACCCCTCGGCCGCCGCCGTCGCCCGCCCGCTCTGCTGGACCAGCGCCAACGCCATCCCCAGCCCGGCCGCCAACGCGCGGCAGCAGACCTCCGCCTCCTGCCGGCCGGCCGCCTCGAGGGCCGAGGGCAGGAGCACGCCGCCCAGCAGCCTCCCGCCACAGGTGAGCGGCTGATGCGTCGTCGAATCGGCACGGGCCCAGTCGGACCACTCGCTCGGGTCGGCCACCAGCCGAGCCATCGCCACGCCGCCCGGCTCCTGTGCGTCCGAGCACATCGGCGGCTCGCCCGCGGCCAGGCCAAACGTCCGCCAGCCCGGCTGGCCTGAACCATCCAGCCGCACCGCCAGGATCGCCTCGTTCTGCGTGTCGAGCGAATAGGCCACCACCGGCCCGGCCGCCGCGCCGCCGGATTCGCTCGCCGCCAGGAACACCTCCGCCACGGCCGCCAGAACGTCGCTCTCCGTCGCCTCCGCACCCAGCGAGGCCGCGAAGTCGCAGAAGTGCCCCATCGCCCGCCCCTGCGCCGCCAACGCCTCCCCGCGACGCCGCAACCGCTCGTTCAGACGCCCCAACTCCACGCTCGCGCCGGCCAACGCCTCGTGGTAGACCGTCTCGCTATCGGCCCGGTCCAGCCCCAGCAGCCGCCCGGTGCGCTCGACGGCCTCCGGCAGCCGGTCGGCCACTTCCGTCAACCCCTCCCGCCCGATGCCGAGCCGCTCGGCCAACTCGCCCGGCGACCGCCCTCCCGCCGGGTTGCCCGAAACCCCCACGCGCGCCCACCGCGCCAACGCGTCGGCCAGCCCGACCAGGCCGATCAGGCCCCCGTCGGCCACGGAGGACGGCACGCCCCCGGGCGGCTGGTGGTGCAGCCACGCGACGTTCAGGATCGACGCCGGCAGCCGCCACCGCTCGGCCAGCCTTCGCCCCGCCGCCAGGTGATCGACGCCCAACACCCGCCGCTCCGACTCGGCCAGCGACGCGCGACGCGCCTCGGCGTCGGCCAGGGCGCGGGCGTAGCTCTTCG
>Ga0180438_10003388_pt1 | contig 24169 bp, 23 predicted proteins | sample SS_ome_12_FD_132455 | JGI IMG/M metagenome (GOLD analysis project Ga0180438, IMG submission 132455) | Hypersaline lake sediment archaeal communities from the Salton Sea, California, USA - SS_3_D_2 metaG | ecosystem: Environmental > Aquatic > Non-marine Saline and Alkaline > Hypersaline >... | reverse complement strand
CGGGGTGGCGGTTCGCTTCGATTATGCAAGAAGGGATGAGGCGGTATAGCTTTTTCAAGAGTATTTCATACACTATGAAGACATTCACCACTACCCTGAGAAGTAGAATTGATAAGAGATCTGGAAGAGCTCGATCGATACCGTTTTCGGGTGCTCTCCTGGTATCCGAAAGAAATGAACCCGGGGTGAGGTTTAATCAGCGATGCAGAGAACACATTTTTATCTCAGGCCCTGGCTCTTTGGGGTGATCTGCGGTACACTCTTCGTGCTCCTGGAAGTGTTCTTCTCCTTCTATCCGCCCTCGGCCTACGCCTTCTGCCTGACCTGCCACACCAGAGATCTTGTGAACAGTTTCATGAATCTTCTCACAGGTTCTCATCATCAGACCGCCTATCTTGCCAAACGGGTTTTCATGGTCACCTCTCCTGCGCTTCTCATCGGGGCATTCGTTGCGGCGCGGGTAACCGGTGAGCACAGGCACAGGAAAAGCTCCCACCCTTTTTTCTCATTTGCCGCGGGTTTTTTCATCATGGTAATCGGAATAGTGATCTTCGGATGTCCCACACGGCTCCTCATCCGTTCAGGCTACGGAGACCTCTACGGAATCATCGCGGTGGGAGGCATGTGCATGGGTGTATGGATCGGAACCGGGATCCTCAGAAGCTGGGCCAGGAAGGGAGGCTGATGCGGTGAACCTGACACTCACTGTGGTGCTTGGCATTTCTGGTATTGTGGTGGGATTTCTCGCCCAGCGCTCGAGGATGTGCTTTGTCGCCGGGCTCAGGGACTGGTTTTTAGTGCGGGACCGGGAGCTGCTCCTGGGGCTTTTTACCTTCGTGATCACCATCTGGTTTCTCACCTCACTCTTCTCCCACCTGCAGTTGCTGAGAAGGGGAATACCTGAATACGGTGAGATAGAGGCGGCACGATCTGTTGAAGGCGTTTCTCGTGGCCTGATGAAATCAGGTTCTGCAAAAATACTGGAGAAGGGGGCCATTGAGAGTCTTTCACCCCGCACCAATCCTTTCGTGATCGCAACCTTTGGAGGCGGGCTTTTTCTGGGGTTGATATCGACAATGACCGGTGGATGCGTGCTGAGGCAGCACGTGCTCTGCGCCCAGGGGAACAGGAACGCCCTTTTCTATATTCTTGGCTTTTACTTTGCGGTGATTGTGTATTATAATTTTCTGTTCAGATTCATGGTGCGCATCTACTGAGCGGTATCCATACTTCCCGTATCATTTTCTATAAGGAGAACGCAATGACCCATAAAGAAAGGTTCTTGATGGCCATACAGCACGAGGAGCCGGATAGAGTGCCCATCGATGTGTGGTACACACCTGAGGCGGAGAGAAAGATGCTGAAACATCTGGGAGAGAAAACCGAAAAGCTCTCGCTCTATGCGGCGGACGGAGGGTACCTGCCCCACCTCATGGGCCATGATTTTCTCATCACCTGGATCGGCCCCTGTACGAGCTACTATATGAAGGACACAGAGGAGTATTACGACGAGTGGGGGATCAAGTGGCGCTGGGTGGACACGAAATCCGGGAACAGGTACACTGAAATGGTCGAGCATCCTCTCGCCCATATCGATGACCCTGACCAGTTCACTATGCCCGATTTCAAGAACATGGGACGCTACAAGGCCTCCAGGGAGATGATAGAGAAGCACGGAAAGGAGTACGGTATCATGGGTGGGATTGCCTGCTCTCTCTTTGAGCTCTCCTGGTATCTCAGGGGGATGGAAAAAGTGCTCGAAGACATGGTGCTGAGAAAGGATTTTCTTCACGCCTATCTTGACAAACTGCTGGGCTGGGTATGGGATGCAGGCACGATACTGGTCAAGCTCGGTGTAGACGTGATCTGGATCGGAGACGATTTCGGGTCTCAAGACCGGCTCCTGATCTCTCCGGCCCTGTTCAGGGAGTTTTTCAAGCCCCGGTATGCACGATTCTTTTCACACCTGAGAAGCCTGAACCCCCAAATCAAATTTGCGTTCCACACCGACGGGTACAACTGGCCCATCATACAGGATTTTATCGACGCAGGCGTCAACATCCTCAACCCTGTGCAGCCCAAATCGATGGACCCTGCTGAGCTCAAAAAGAAGTTCGGAAAACAGCTCACCCTGTGGGGCACCATTGACAACCAGCAGACCATGCCTTTCGGGAGTGTAGAGGACGTGATCGAGGAGACAAAGCTCAGGCTGAAAACAGTTGCCCCGGGAGGCGGGCTTCTGCTTGGTCCCTCCCACAACGTTCAACCTCAGGTACCGATCGAGAACATCATGGCCTTTTATGAAACGGTGAAAAAGTTCGGTGCCTATCCGATCCGGTTATAAAATACTATTGATTCTCGTCATGCGTTACGTGGCCCCTGCGGTTTCGCTTGAAAATGGGAGGTATCAGGAGAGCCATAGAGATCAGTTTACATAATCCTCGCAGGATGTGCAAAATGGAAAATTATGGCAACGGGCCGTCGTCCGGCATCGATCAGACAGCCCTTGGAAATATCGAGACCGGTTTTACCCCTTCCGACCTGGAGATTTCCGCAGAAGAGCGGGAGATCCTGAAAAGGCTTGCGGAAGAGGTTGCAGAGATTGCTGCGAGTAACAGGATGAAGGAGACCCGACTTCTCTGGAAGAAGCACAACATGCTGGAGAAGGTGAGACCTCTCGTATTCTGCGATCCCGAGAACGGCTGGAACGAGATCATCACGGAAGCCCAGATGCGCTGCAGGGGAATGATCGCACGCATGTGGGAGATGAACCTCAGGAAGGAGATCTTCTGGGGAAGGGAAATGGGTGACGACAAGCCGGTTGAGCCATTCTTTGATGTCCCCTATACCGTAACGCCCGATGACTGGGGGGTGAAGGTCGTCTATCACAGGACTGATGCACTTGGCTCTTACGTGTGGGAGAATCCAATAAAGGATTATCGGACCGACCTGAAAAAACTCCATTCCCCACAGTTTGAAGTAGATTGGGAAACCACGAAGGGCTGTCTCGAGCTGGCGAAGGATATATTTCAGGGTGTCCTCACGGTGAGGCTCAAAGGGGTCTGGTGGTGGTCCCTTGGAGTAACGCTCCCCGGTGCCGCTCTGAGGGGACTGCAAAACCTCTTCATGGATTTTATCGATCATCCTGAGGAGCTCAAGGAGTTACTCTCGATCATCTCCCGTGGCATTATGGATAAACTCGACCATCTGGAAGAGAAAAACCTACTGAGCCTCAACAATGATGGAACCTATGTCGGATCAGGGGGATTCGGATTCACCGACGAGCTTCCTGCGGGGGGTTTTACCGGCCGGGTGAGGTGTGCCGACATGTGGGGCTTCACGGAGAGCCAGGAAACGGTGAACGTGTCGCCGGAGATGTATGAAGAGTTCATATTTCCCAATGAAAAGCCTATCATGGAGAGGTTCGGGCTCACCTGTTACGGATGCTGCGAACCGCTGCATGCACGCTGGCATGTGGTGAAAAATCACCACAACCTCCGACGTGTCTCCTGCTCTCCATGGGCAGATGTAGCCAAAATGTCGTCCTTCCTTGGGGATCGATACATTTACTCGATGAAACCGAACCCCGCATCGGTCTCGGAGCCAAGCGTCAATTTTAGAGAAATCAGGAAAGAGCTGAGGGAGAATTTCGAGACCACAAAGGGGTGTGTTGTTGAGATCATCATGAAGGACAACCACACCATCGGCGGAAAACCGGAGAATGTGATCCAGTGGTGCAGGGTCGCTCGCGAGGAAGCCGAAAAGGTGGGCTGACAATCCGGGAAGTGCAGTGAAGCCGATGTACCATACCGGAAATGAGTTCCACAAAGAATGGGGAAATCTTCGAAGCCCTTCGAGTTACCAGTTGCCTGCGGTGTCGCGGACCCTCAGGTTATCCTTCTCCGAGGTGGGAGTAGTTCCCGTATCTTCTCGCAGCGTTCAGCATGGCAACGTAATTATCCGGTTTCACATATGCATGGATGGAATTTGCTGAGGCGATGATGTACCCTCCGCCCGGTGCGACATCGAGTATGGTTTGACGTACACTTTCCTCGACTGCTTCGGGTTTTGATTCTGTGAGCAGTTCTCCAGTGTCAATGTTTCCGATCACGCACACTTCCTTTCCGTACTTTCTCTTCACCTCCTGGATGTCCATGCCCGCTTCGGGGTCCAGGGGGTGGATTCCGTCGATTCCTGTGCCTATGATCATCTCGATGATTGAAAGGATGTTCCCGTCCGTGTGCTTTACCGCGTAGGCCCCAAGCTGTTTCGCAGTCTGTACCACTTCCACCATGCCCGGGAGGAAGAACTCTTTGAAATGTCTTGGAGACATGATCGGTCCTGAGTTTCCCGCATAGTCGTCTCCGAACACAAAGAGGTCAGCTCCGAGCTCACGCGCCTTTTTCATGAGCGTGGTGGTATGATCCACGTTGATCTCGATGAGCTTTCGTACCAGTTCGGGCTGCTCGATGAGGTCCATCATCAGGTTGTCCATGCCCCTCAGGTATGCGGGATAGGAGAGCGCGTCATGAACATGCATGCCGATCATCCTCTTCCCCTGGAATCTGGCCACAAGCTCCCTGAGAAGGGTGAACCGCATCGGGTCAAGGGGGTCGGGCTGGATGAAGTTTTTCAGATCATCAGGCGATCGTATCGGTCCCTCCATGGGAAATGGCACTGTCTGGTCTGAAAACCTTCTTTTGACACCCCATTCATCCAGATACGTCCTGGTCTTTTCATCCACAAGCTCCATACGGTAATTTGACGAAGGGGTCCCTGTGAGCACTATGTCGAAGTCATAGCGGTCAACAAAATCGCAGTAGCTTGCGCCGGGCAGTATGCCTCGTATTACCCCTGGATCTATGACGAGCTCGAATATGGGCACCCTGTCGGGTTGACCCTTTTCAAGCGCACACCGCGCTCTTTCAAGATTGTTCATGGTACTGGACCCTGCTGTGTATCTGTTTATTGTAGCACGGAAACGGGGGAACACAAGCGGTATTTCAGTCTCCGGTCACATCATCGATGATCCCGGCCATGATGAAATCCTTCTCCGTGAGACCTCCTGCTTCATGGGTCGTGAGCGTGACTTTCAGCCTGTTGTAGTCCAGGAGAAAGGAGGGATGGTGGTTCTGCTCTTCAGCAATACACGAAAGCAGATCGAGAGAGTATTTCGCATCTGTGTAGCTTTTGAAACGGAGTTGCTTGACCAGGCTTTTCCCTTTGAGCAGTTCCCATTCTGAATGACTGGCGAGAAGCCTGTCTACTGTTTCCCTCGGAAGCAGGGATGTGGTTCTGCCGCCGTGGGCGCTCGGTTCTGGGAAATCTTCAATCGGGAATTCAGCCGGTAACACCGCTGGTTGCACTGCTGGGTTCTTCTTCACCTCCTCCAACTGCCTGCGAGTTTCTTCATAATCTGGCTGATTGGAGAGCTCGCTTTGGAGCTGAAGATACCGGATCGTGTTCACAGAGTCGAGGATCACCACTCCACGGGCGAGGAGGTTCAGTTCTTTGATAAGCACACCATAGTTGATACCGAAGGAGCCGTATTTGTAGTCGGAAATCAGCTGCATGCTCCGTATGTGAAAGGTTTCCTTGAACCTCTTCTGAGCAAATGGAAGATCTCTGCTTATCCCGATGACAACAATATCTTCGCTCAGAGCCGAGGAAAATTTGTCGAATTCCCTGACCTGAATATCACAAACCGGTGTGTCAAGTGATAAAAAAAAGTTGATGACTTTTATTCTTTTCCCGAAGGACGCAAGGTTGAGCTCTTCCAGTTCTTCTGAGACTGCGGTGAAATCCGGCGCTTTGTGAAGGAGCTGCACACTCCTCCCTACGCAGGTCAGGGTTCTGCGTTCGAGAGAAACGATCTTTTTCATTGAGATCCACTTTCGTTATCAGTGATAGATGCTGATCATTAAACAGACAATAAGAGGATAAAAAGGGGAAGTCAAGCGGCCAATGGATAGATGAGGAAGTACTTTTTATTTGTAGATTTTTATTTTTTTGCTACAATACTTTGTAACACGAAAAAGGTTCAGTTGTCATGTTCTACATAGATCTGATTCTCTCGTTCATCCTTTTTGTCATGGGTTTGATTTCGATATTCCTGAGGACATTCAGACCCAACCCATGGATTGCCGCAGTTTCGCTTTTATTCTTTCCGATCGCGGTGGTTAGCTATTATTTTCCGGAATTGAACAGAACATTGTTCGGTACAGTCCGTGTGCTTGATGTGCTCCTCTTTCCAGTAGTAAAAATTTTCCTTCTGATTTCTCTTTTCAGGTTCATCCTGGGTGAAAAAAGGTGAGTGATTGTTACCTCTTGAACTCGTTCAAGCGCACCGGTTTTCCTGTTGACGCAGACTTGTCGGCAGCAAAAATCACCCTGTGGGTCTCGAAGGCGCTCGCAAGGTTGTTCGATGCTTCCTCTCCCGAATCCAGCTGCTGGGCGAAGTAGGAAAACTGATCCTTGTAGGGGTGAGCGCCCACATCCCCGCTGTCCGCAAGCTGCATGGCGAGCTGGCTCCATTCCTTTGGACCTTCCATTTTACTGCTGAAAAACCGATTGTTCATGATTGAGCCGTGTGAGCCAAGGATGTTGACGTTGAACACATAGGGTTGCATGCAGTCGCACACAGAGGCAACCTTCCCCAACGTTGAACCGTTCTTGAACTTCAGGATTGTGATTGATGTGGTATCATACTCATAGGGAGCGAATATTTTATTCGGGTTCTTGCTGGAATACGAAAACACCTCTTCCACCTCTGCATTCACCAGCCACAACATGATGTCCAGAGCGTGGCAGCCTGCGGTGAGCAGTGAGCTCCCGCCCATATTCTTTTTCACATTCCAGCTGAACTGGCCATACCACGGTCCAATCCCGTGGAAATAATCAGCCTCTGAATAGTAGATATCGCCAAGGAGCTTCTGGTCAATGATCGCTTTGGCTACCTTTGTGCCGGAGATGAAACGCATCTCGAAGCACACGGAGCTCTTTACGCCGTTTTTTTCAACCGCGTCCAGCATTCTCAAAGCGTCGTCGAAATTGATCGCTATCGGTTTCTCTATGATGAGATGTTTCTTCGCCTGAGCTGCTTTCACTGTTTGCTCCGCATGAAAGGGGTGCGGGGTGCAAATGTCCACAATATCGATGTTCCTGTCCTGGAGAAACCTGTCGTAGTCGTTGTAGATCTTTACATCAGCCCCGTACTGCTGCTTGATTTGCGCGGGATCCAGCTCTCTCCGTGACATGATTGCAACGGGCTCGAAGTTGGGGAGCTCCATAAAGGTGTGCAGGTGTGCTCCTGCAACCCAGCCATAGCCAACGATTCCAACCCTGTATACGCCCATGTACGACCTCCTTTGAGTTTTCCTTTTTACTCCTGCCAGCTCGCGTACTTCTTACCAATGCGGGAAAAGATGATCCAGATGGAGATGCCAATTGCAGAAACCATGATGATGATTGCAAAGAAGTGCGCCATCCGTGCGAGGGATGAGTAATATGAGAGCTTGTTTCCCAGGCCCATTTTTCCGCCGACCATGTCTGACCCGACCGCGGTGATGAGGCCGAAAATCCCTCCCACCAGAAGCCCAACGATGATCATCGGCAGGGCAAGAGGAAACCTGATCATTTTGAATATCTGAAAGGTGGACGCTCCGTAGGATTTGGCGAGTGCAATTTTTGCGAGGTCTGTTCGTCTGAACCCCGTCACTGAGTTGATCATGACCATTGGGCCCGAGGCGAGGGAGACCGCAATGATACGGGGCCATATGTTGAACCCCAGCTTCAGCATGATAAGTGGCACCAGAGCGAGCGTGGGAGTGGTGATGAGGAGAAGTATATATGGGGTGATTATCTTCTCGAGAAAAGGTACCTGGGTCAGGACTGCTGCAAGCACAAGCCCGATGGATGCCCCTATTACAAACCCGGATATGAGCTCACTGAGGGTGATGGCGAAGTGAGGGAGGTTGTTGAAAAAGGATGTCACCAGTGCAACCCCAATTGCGCTCGGGGCAGGAAAGACAAACTCCGGTACCTTGAAAAGTCGAATGAGAACTTCCCAGCTTCCTATTATCACAATCGCCACCGAGAGGATTCCCAAAACTTGCTTCCATCCGTGTATTTTCACCGACTGGACGGTGGAAGAGATATCGAAGGCCCCGTGTTTTTCCGGAGCGTGCTCCTCGAATTCGGGGATCTCCTCTTCCAATTTTCTTTCGTATTCGTCCATATACTCCGTTCTCCCTTCACAGATTGATACGCGGTGGTCGATACAGCCTGCCCACCTGTCTGGAGTCAGGTAACCGTGCTGTATGCCTGGCTCTGGTACACTCCCTCTTCCTTCTGTTTCTCCACGTCCTTTACGATCTGACGCTTTATCTCCGCAACGATTTCGAAGTATTTCTTTTCCATCGTGATTCCTTCGGGACGAGGTCTGGGTAGATCGATATCGAACACCGCTGAGTTCGCCCCGGGTCTTGGGGTCATCACATATACTCTGTTTGCAAGGTAGACTGCTTCCTCTATACGGTGCGTAACGAAGGCGATCGTCTTCTTCGTCCTTTTCCAGATACGAAGGAGGAGTGTGTCCATCTCATCGCGGGTGTACGCATCGAGCGCACCGAAGGGCTCGTCCATGAGGAGCACCTTCGGGTCGTAGGAGAGGGCCCGGACGATCGAGGCCCTTTGCTGCATCCCTCCTGAGAGCTCCCTCGGGTAGTGCTTTTCGAAGCCGGTGAGCTCAACACTGTCGATTAGATCCCGTATCCTGCCCTCGTACTCCTTGAGATTCTCCTTCATGATCTCCAGAGGAAGGTGTATGTTGTTGATCAGATTTCTCCACGGCAGAAGATTTGCCTGCTGGAAGATGATGCCCACGTCTCTTCTCGGTTTGTCCACCTCCCTTCCAAGAATGTACGCCTTTCCCGCGGTAATAGGATGAAGGCCGGTGAGGCCCCACAGGAGAGTTGTTTTTCCGCATCCGCTTGGACCCACAATGGCGACGAAGTCTCCTTCTTCGACTGTCATCGAAAACCTATCAAGGGCATGGACCGGTCCTCTCTCACTTGCGTAAACCTTTGTTACTTTATTCACTACGATTACTTCTTTCATACCTCGTCCCTGTTAGAGAATTCGACAATGGCTCTATCGAAGGATAGAGCCATTCCCCATTTTTATTTTTGTAAATACTGAATCGTCTTCTGCCGCAGTGTATCAAATAAAAGGTCCCTGGGCTTTTACATTTTTCCAGGTGTCGTTCAGCTTGAAATTTTTTGCGTCTTTTTCAACCTGCTTCCTGTCGAAGGCGTTTGCCTGAGGGATCAGCTCGCTCGTGATGGTCTCCTCGAGGGTGAGATGACGCTTGGTCTGACCAAGCTGGTAGATGATATCCAAATACTTTTGCCACCCCTCGGGAACGAATGCGCCGTAGCCGAGCCCTCGCCGCTCACCTTCGACGTACGCATAGGCGAGCTGCCGCATCGACTCGAGGGCGATCTCCGGCGTCATCTGCTCCCGTATTGCAGCAAACCGGTCGTAGACGATCTGTGCGGCTGCCTGGGGATTGTTCACTCCGAAGTGGAGCCCCATGGATGCGCCCTTCAGAAAGCGCGCGATCACGTCCTTTTTTGCGGGGTCCGACATGTCTGACTTCCGCACCGCATAGCCGTTGGACGGCATAATCGAAAAATCCGAGCCCCTGAAATACTTCATCTTCAGTCCGACTGCGTTCCACTGCACGTCAAGGGCGAGCCACCCGAGAGCTGCATCTGCTTTCCCCTGGGTGACGAACTGTCCCCACTGGGGTCCTGCCGCGACATAGGTGACTGAATCCGGATCGATACCGAGCTCCACGATCAGAGGATCGACGATGCTTCTCCAGCCGAGATCCATTAGCGAAATAGTTTTGCCTGCGAGCTCCTTTGGGCTCTTCATCGGGCTATCTTCCCTCACTGCGATGTGCCACACCGAGCCGATCATCATCTCGTAGGCGAGTATGACCTTCATGCCTGTGTCGATGCTCGAGGTGAGAATACCGGGTGAAGGATATCCGACATCCGCCTGATTCTGATCGACGAACTTGGTGCATGCGAAGGAATCAGCAGGACCGGGCTCCATGGTCACGTCCAGGCCGAGCTCTTTAAAATACCCCATCTCTATGGGAACCCAGAGATTGTAGTCGTCCATCACCTCTACGGTGCCCCGCGGTGTGATGAAGGTAACCTTGTCCATGGCGGCGCCCTTTTCTTTTTCCCCGGAACCGACAAGAATGGTACCAAGGGCTGACATACCGATCCCCAGCCCGATCCCTGTTCTCGCGGATTTCTTGATGAAGTCCCTTCGTGTCATCTTCTTTTCGAAAATTCTTTTTTCTTCCATTTTGTTACCTCCTTTCAGGTCGGATAACGGTTACTATTCTAGAATTTTCTCAAAAAAAGTCAATATTTATTTCATGCATGTCGTCCCTGTAGCGGAGAAGTGATGAAAGAACAGGTCGATCAGTTTCTCGGCCATCCCACTTGACAATTCAGCCCCACCAGCTACAATGCTCATAGGAAATTTGTGAAGGGAGGTGCTGTTTATGGATAGGATTCGGTGCGGTGTCATAGGGCTCGGCTGGTTTGGAGAGCATCATGTGGATGCGCTTCAGTCCCTTCCTCTTGCTGAGGTCACTGCAGTGTGCACGAGGAGAGAGAACCGCCTTAAGGAAATTGCCGAGAAATACCGGGTTCCTGAAACATACACGGACTATCACTCTATGCTCGAAAACAGGGATATAGACATGGTTACGGTGGTAACGCATGTGAAGGACCACCTCAAGCCTGCGATCGATGCGCTCAGAGCCGGTAAGCATGTGTTCCTTGAAAAGCCCATGGCGGATACTGGGGATGAGTGCGACAGGATCATCGAGGAGGTGAAAAAAACCGATAAGTGCTTCATGGTTGGACATATCTGCAGGTTTGACACGCTCTACGCACTCGCTAAAGAAGAAATTGCACAGGGCAATCTTGGAAAAATTATCACCATGCATGCCAGGCGCAATCTTGCAAAGTGGGTGACAGAAAGCCATCTTCACAAGATCAGCGCCCTGTTCGGGGACGGGGTACATGATCTCGACCTCATGCTCTGGTACTCCGGATCGCGCCCCAGAAGCGTGTACGCGCAGACGATGAATACCAGACCCGAGCTTCCCTACGATGACCTGGGATGGGCCATGTTCCGATTCGAAGACGGAACGATTGCGGTGATCGAGAACGTTTGGTGCCTTCCGGACACAGACCCCTTTGCCATCGACGCACGAATGGAAATTGTGGGAACAGAAGGGGCGATCTACATCGACAACTCCGGAATGAACTACACAGTGCTCACGAAGAAGGGGGTGAGTTTTCCTCAGTCCACCTACTGGCCGAAGGTGCACGGCATGAGAAGGGGATACCTGAAGGAGGAATTTGACTACTTTCTGAAGTGTATCATCAGAGGGGAAAAGCCACAGGTCATCACCCCCGAAGAATCCAAGGCGGTTGTTGTTGCAATGAGAACTGCCGAACGCGCAGCAGAGGAAAACAGGGTAATCGAATTTTGATATCGCTTGCAGATGAGAAGTTGGAGAAAAACGCATCAGAATAAAGATGTGCTTCTTGATGTCGCCTGACTGAAAGAGCCCATCACCTGAATGACGGGCTCTTTCAAGACCTCTTATATCTTCAGGAAGAACAGCCTATGTGAATCTGACTCACTCCGGAATACACTCACGCATGCTGAGTGCCTTTTGTGTACACCGGCACCCCGTTTTCAGGGTACCTTTCAGATTTTTTGGTACTCCTGTTTCCAGATGTCTTCGGTAACGGAATGTGCTTTTTTACCGATCTCTGTAAGCTCTTTTATATAGACTTCGTCTCTAAATGCCCTCGCAGCGGTCTCCCCGACAGGAATCGCCTTGCTTTCCTTTGCGATCCGATGAAACTCATCATGGTGGTCCCGTATGGGGCAGGGTACGATTTCATTTCCCGCTTCTGGTGCGAACTTCTTGTAGCTGTAACCTGACTGCCAATTTCTGAGACCCTTGAAGAAGGGTGTCTGGAGTACGTCCTCGAGGGTCTTCCCCTTTTCAAAGAAATCTCTCTGGATATGACCGACGGTGTAGGGGACAAACACGCAAGGCATGACATTTCCGCTCCAGTCAATGTACAGGTACCCCCCTTTCCTGCCCGCACAGATGCACCCATCGCTGATGGGGCCGCCATTCCAGAAATCCACGAAAAATATACCCTTTTCCTTTATCAGGTGTCTCTCCCTGAACCAGAGGTTTCTCCTCTGCTCAGGGGTGATCATCAATTCAAAATCTGGACCCCTTCCTATGGGCATATACTGGAACATCCAGGCGAAAGCTGCACCTTTCTCGTCGAAAAACTGGTCGATGAAGTCGTCGTGAAGGATCCTGTCGACATTCTTTCTCGTTGCAGTAAAGGATATACCGTAAAGAACCCCAGCTTCCTTTAGGTTTTCGATTGCAGTGAGGATCTTTTTAAATACGCCCTTTCCCCTTCTTTCGTCCGTATCCTTTTCGAAACCTTCCACAGAAATTGCAGGAGCAACATTTCCGAGCTCTGCCATCTTTTTAGCGACTGTCCTGTCGATGAGAGTGCCGTTCGTGTACATGAGGAAGAAGTTGTCGTTGTGTTTTTCAAAGAGATCGAGGATTGTTTTTCCCCTGCTTTCGTAGAGAAGAGGCTCCCCCCCTGATATGACGGTGAAGTAGGAGCCCCAGAGATCCCGTTTCTCATTCATTATCCTGTTCACCACGTCCCAATCCAGGCTTTCCACGCTTTTCTTGGTGCTTGCCGCATAACATCCCACACACGCAAGGTTGCACTTTTGCGTGGGACTGATTACCACGTACAGGGGAAGAGGGTCTTCCTTCACTCGCCTTTCGTAACCATCCGGGTGGCGCTCCCTCCAGTTGATGATGACATCTCCGATGAGTCTGTTGAACACGAAGTCCTTCACCGTGGGTGCGAGTGAATCTGATTTCAGCTTCCTCTCGAAGGATTTCATCAGGTTTCGAACAATGAAATATTTTTCTTCCTGAGCGCCCACAGGGCGATTTCTCTCATTCTTCACCACCAGGGTCTTTAATATCTGGCTTTCACCCCACTTCAGGAAGTAATCCATGACAAAATTGATTTTCATGAGCTCGAGTCCGACTTTTGCGAGAACCTTTTTCCCCTTGGATACGAGTTTCATTTTCCCAACCCTCCATTGCTACAGTAAATTCCGCAGGGACCTTCCCCTCCCAGACTGTTGTAATGTTCAATTCGGACTGACTCAGGGATAAGGGAATAAAACCGTAGACCCACGTTTCGCATTAGTAGTATTAATACTACCATTTTGATTCCGGAGGTGTCAAGCATTTTTTCTCCAATTTTGGAAATGAACCGCTGAAATGATGTATAATTGGAATGAGAACAAACATGAACCGTATGAAATGGCTCATTTCCCTCTCTCTCACCTCCTTTGTGCTTCTGGGGTCATCGGTGCCCGGCGCGTCGGGGGATCATCCCCCTTCAAACCCAGAGATGTACACCCGAAGCAACTGGCCCGAGCAAAATCTTCGGCTTGTCTGGATGAGCGCTGAGAGCGCACATTTTCGCATCCTCTTTCCTCTACAACTGGAGCGGTTTGCCGCTTCCCTTCTGGCCGAGGCGGAGACAATATACGATGTTCTCGGTGAATGGACAGGGTACTTCCCCAAGCGGAAGGTTGGCATCCTGGTCACAGACAACAGTGATTTTGCGAACGGTTTTGTAAAGCGTGGTTCGAAGGGTCTTTTCATTACTATTCAGGCAGTCCTCCCTTACCTGAGCTCTTCTTCCGGTTATGATGCCTGGCGTAACTGGTACCGGAGCCTTCTCATACATGAGCTTGCGCACATCTTTCATCTGGACATTGCTCGCGGTGGACCCGCGGTCCTGAGAAAAATTTTCGGGAACGTCATCTATCCCAACAGCTGCACCCCGCCGCTCTACATCGAGGGGTTTGCGACGTATGCAGAAACAGTGCTCGACTCAGGATACGGGAGGATGAGCTCTCCCATGACCCGCATGCATGTCAGGGCATCACACCTTGAAGGGAATTTCCCTACTCTTGACAGGGCTGCAAACAGCACATCGATATGGCCTGCAGGGCATACGCCGTACCTCTTCGGTGTTTCTTTTCTTGAATATCTCTCCTCCCGGTATGGAGAGGAATGCATCCTGAGATTCAATCAGAAAAGCGGAAGTTATCCAATGTACATGTGGGGAATCCCGTTCAAACGGATTTACGGAAAAAGAATGGGTGTTCTGTGGGATGAATGGCGCAGCTCCCTCGATCTCAGTCATTCCGATGCCGGAGGAGAAAATGACGGGCCCACTGTGAATCCATTCGAACCGATGGGCTCTTTCAAAGGGACTCTGTATTCTGTCAGCATTGACCCTGCCGGCAGACGAATCGCCTACTCCGGACAACCTGATGACAGCCTTGGAGGGCTTTACCTGTATGATCTTACAAGAGAAAAGAACATATGCTTGAGAAAGGGGCTCTACGCTCACGAGCTGACGTTTTCAAGGGACGGAAAAAAGCTCTATTACATCAGCCATGAAATATTCAGCAACGTGTATGTGAAAAAGAATGTCTATGTATTCGACCTCAATCGGAAGAATGAGAGAAGGCTTACAGACAAGGGGAATGTGCAGAGCTTCCTGCTCTTAGAAAACGAACAGCAGCTCCTGGTCTGTGTGGGGAGCCCCTTCGGAACCCGGCTGTACCTTACGGATATCACCGGAAGAGACGAGTTCATTCAAGACCTGCTGACGAATGCGCCGGTTCCGGTTCTGGAGGAGCCGTCACGTTCACCTGACGGGCAAACAATCGCCTTTTCCTACAAGGACGGGGAGGGGAAAAGAGGCATCTGTGTAGTATCACTGGAAAAGCTTTTGAAAGGGAAGCCTCAATTTTGTGTGGTGAGCGACCCTTCATGGAACGCCTATTCTCCGGTCTGGCTGAACTGCGAAGAGTTACTGTGTGTGAGTGATCGGAAGGGCAGTTATGACCTGTACTCCATAAACGTGTGCTCAGGGAATGTAACCCGATTGACAGAAGTGAACAACGGTGTGTTTGAGCCGGACCTTTCCGAGGGAGGAACTCTTGTCCTCAAGGAGTACACCTCGGAGGGATATCGAGCCTCATCTGCATCTCTAGAACGCTTGAGCGGTATCGCTCTGGAAAGGAGCATCGATTTCGGTACGATAGAGCAGGATGGAGGGGTATCCAAAGCACAGGTGCAGGAAATTTCGAAGGCCCAGCGCTACAGGCCGGGCAGGTGGCTCATGCCCGGGTACTGGCTCCCATTTGCGGTGAAACCCAACGGAAATCCGGGTTTTGGCGTTTTCACCAGCGCTCATGACCCTCTCAAGCGCCACGTCTACAGAACTGCCCTCCTCTACGACGCTGGAGAAGATACAATTGACTCGTTCTTTGATTACACCTACAACACTGCGTTTCTCTCTTACTTTTTTCTTTTTTCTGCGTCCCAGGACCCGTTCGCTGAGAGTTTCGATCCCGCATTTGCCCTTCATCCTGGTATTTCATATCTGCTGAGAAAAAGAGGCTTCCAGATACAGACCGATCTGGGGGTGATAGGAGAGGCAGGGTACGGAGGGATCGACGTTTCCTTTACGTGGAATACCCTTAAGGGAGGTGCTGGATGGATAGGTCCTGAGAGAGGATGCTACTTTTCCCATGGGACCTACTACAACCTCAGTAGGGGAGACAGGTTTGCGATCATCGATGACTATTTTTCCCAGTATTTCAGACCCTTTGGTATTTCAATGCTCAATGTGGAGCTACGGGGAAAGGGCGGAATCGGCAGAGAGGTGGTGTCTGGATCTTCGGTTGAGTATGTGTACCTGCCTCTGAACGGGCTGTATACCCTGGGATTTCCTCGGATGATCAGCGGTACGTATGTGCTCGATGTGAAGTTCACGGTTGGCTTTCCCCTGCTTCGGATTGAAAGAGGGATTGGTGCATTTCCTCTTTTTTTCAGGGGAATGAGCATCCGGCTCTTCAGCGAGAATGGATTCATTTTTCCTGATGAAGAGGGTGGCGAGTTTTCGGTTCGTGATCCGCGATCTTCAATTGGGAGTGAGCTCAACTGGGATTTTTTAGCCGGGTATGAATTTCCTCTCTCTTTTCAACTCGGATACGTGAGGGCACTCTCTGAAGGAGGGAGAAATGGTTTCTTTGCGACATTCAAGGCAAATGTTCTTTTCTGAAATATGTCCCTTCCCGATACATTCCGGTTATTGTATGGACCTCCAGGTGCCCGCACACGCGTGAGGATTTTGTGGAGGCTTCATATTCATGGGTATGCGTTTACTGTGTCGAGATGGCACGGGGAAGAGTGAATGAGAAGCGAGTCAGTATTCCTTCCTGGGAATCTGCAAAGATGGTGCAGTCCATGGTTTCCAGTATCTTTTTCACGACTGCAAGGCCGATCCCGTATCCCTGCTTGAGTGGGATCCTGTCTCCCCTCTGGAATATCTCAAATATGGTTCGTATGCTGTGGGAGGGTATTCCGATGCCGTTGTCTTCGATGTAGAAATGTTCATACCTGCTGTCTACGTGATGTCCACTGTTTGTTCCAATCCTGATATAGGAATGTACATCCTTCCTGGAATATTTTATTGCATTGTCTATGAGGTTCGAAAAAATTTGATGCAGCCCATTCCTGGAGAAATACACACTCGGGAACGGTTTTTCGAGTATGAGCTCGATGTCGTTTTCCTTCAGCGTGGGGGAAAAGTTGAGTCGTACCTCCTCTACAAGCTCATTGGTGTCGATATTCTCCTTGGGTGACTGCCATTTGCCGATTTTCGTATACTCAAGAAGCCCTTCAACCATCGATTCCATGGTATGGATGTTTGCATTTATCCTTTCAAGAAGGAAGGCGCCCTCGTCATCCAGCAAGGCATGATAGTCCTGCAGCAGTATCTTTGAGAACCCTTTTATTGAAAGAAGGCTCGCCTTGAAGTCGTGAGCGATGGTGTAGCACAATCGCTCGATTTCCTCGACCTTGCGCTCCTTTTCAAGGACTGCATCCCTTTTTTTCAGTGCCCGTGTGATGCGCATTTTAAGCTCGGATAAATCGAATGGTTTCGGGATGTAATCGAAGGCACCAAAATGCATCGCATCGAGTGCTGATCCGGTTGAACTGTATGCAGTGATCAGAATTACCTCAGAATCGGGCTGAACCTCCTTCACCTTTCGGAGCACTTGAATTCCGTCGATCTCCGGCATTACCAGGTCAGTGATCACCAGATCGTACCTGTTCTTATCGATGAGCTTGAGGGCTTTCTTCCCGTCTGTGGTTTTGTCTATATCGAAACTGTTCGCATACTCCTCGAAAACTCTCTCGAAACTCTCCACTATCAGCTCATCATCATCGACAATCAGTATTCGGTAGGATCCGGTGCTGTGTTTTTTCTGGTGTACTTTTGTTTTCATGGCCTTAAGGCACGATACACTGTCAGCAGACACACTTTTTATATGGTTATGTATATTATCGTACCATACTGAACGATAATAAGTACAAAATATTGCACCTGGATTTTTCTGTGCGGTAATTTACACTTTCTAAGGAAGTTAAGTTTATATAGAAGTATACATAACCCGTTGCAGGCATACTGCACGTCAACTGCCGAACTCCACACTGGGTACTTCTCGTGCACCCTCTTCGACCTCAAAGTAGTCCTTCTTCTCTAATCCCATCATATTTGCGACAACTGAGGAGGGAAAGCGCCTGATTCGCGTATTGAATACCCTGACGCTGTCGTTGTACCGTTTCCGTGCCACCGCAATTCTATTCTCTGTGCCTGCGAGCTCATCCTGAAGCCTGATGAAGTTCTGGTTGGATTTCAGCTCCGGGTACCGTTCAACAATGACGAGGAGCCTTCCGAGAGCAGACTGGAGCTGATTGTAGCTTTCTGCAGCTTCCGGGACTGTCTGAGATCCGGCAAGTTTTGCGCGAGCCTCGGCGATCTGTGTGAAAACCTCCCGCTCCTGGGTTGCGAAGCCTTTCACCGTGTTCACCAAATTGGGGATGAGATCCGCCCGTCTCTTGAGCTGATTGTCGATTTCAGCCCAGGATGCAGCAATGCTCTCCTCAAGGGTGACGAATCTGTTCCTTGTCCCGACATACCAGCCTGCGACTATTACAGCGAGAACTACAACGAGTCCCAGAATGACGAGAACACTCAGCGTCGTTTTTTTTGCCATTGATTACTCCATGTTTTACGTTTCAACTCTATAGTATATTTACATTCCACAATTTATTCAAATGCATCAGAATCCCCGTGAAGCGCCTCCTCCTCCGAAGCTGCCGCCCCCGAATCCAGAAAACCCCCCGCCACCCCCGAAGCTGCTGCGGCCGGAACCAAAGCCTCCGCCGTAAAAACCTCTCCTGGAAACACTGCCGAGGAATAGCAGTGGCCAGAGGAACCGCATGCCGCCGAAAAAGAGCAGAAACAGAATTATAAAAATGATGGGGCTTAACCCCGCACGGCTGCTTTGGGTGTGCTTTTCACTTTCCGCAATCGCGGTTGGGTCCAGCTCCACTTCATAGGCCTTTGCTATGATACCGGCAACTGCCTCAACCCCTTTCAGCATACCGGTTCCGTATTCACCGCTTCTGAGGCTTGGGAGTATCGATTTGTCGATTATCTCACCCGCAAGTCCGTCAGGAATGATACCCTCGATCCCGTACCCGACCTCGATTCGCACTCTCCGCTCCGCCATCGCAAGAAGAAGGAGCACCCCTGTGTCCTCACCTTTTTTCCCGATCCCCCACCTGGTTGCAAGCTCTATGCTGTACTCCTCTATCGTCCCATACGGTGCTATGGTTTCCACCGCGGCAACGGCAATCTCCACTCCTGTTGCGTCGTTGAGTGCACGTATGATCGTATCCATCCTGCTCATGGAGCTCTGATCCATCACTCCGGCGAAGTCGTTCACGTATCCGGTCGGTTGCAGGAGATCCTGAGCTCGTGAAGACACCACAGAAAAAAATATGATGCTCGCGAGCAGGAAGCTTGCGAGCATCCTGCTCGAGTGCATCCTGCATGAGAAAATTGTATTCAGGGACATTTTGCTCAAAGCTGCTCTCTTGGTGGATGCGTTGAGTTGTGTACGTATCATGTCTTTTTCCTCCCTGTCTACACCTCCACTTTCAGTGTGTCGATACGCGAGGTGAGTGCTTCAAGAGATGAAATGAGACCGAAGAGGATCTGCTTCGGGGCCGTTTTTTCTCCATTTCTGAAGGAAATGAGCTTTTTAAAGGGATCAGTATCGATTCCAAAAAGTTCCCCAACTCTGCCGAGGAGTTCCTCACTCTCAACGGGGACAGGTTGTATCTTCTTGATGCGGAGAAGCGACCGAAAAAGGGTTCCGAGAGAGCCGTAGCTATTTTTCAGATACGCTCCAATCTGTCTCTCTCTTCCCCGGGAAGCGGTGAGCAGCTGGCGAAGCGATGCCAGATTTCCTCTGAGTCTGTCCTCAAGCTGGTGCCTGAGATTTTTCAGCGTGAAGGTGAGCGTTTGGGTCGCGTCTGTCCCGTGAATCACCCTGTATCTTTCCTTTATGTCCATATACTCCATGGGAAAGACATCCGCCGAGTCTTCGAACTCGGCTATGGTAAGAATAAGTGGGGTGATTCTGTACTTTCTCATGAGCCTGTGACCGTTCTTCCCGAACTGCTCAACCTGTTCCGATGCAGGTGCGCTGAGGAGTAAGAGCATGTTGATGTCTGACAGACCGCTCACGTAGCTGCCGCTCACGTAGCTGCCGTAGAGTATCACGGAGTAGAGATTGTCTCTGAAACTCTCCTGTATGATCTTAAGAAAGCTCTCTTCCACGATTTTTTTCAATGACTCATGCGTTTTTCCCATTTCCTTCTCCTTGCAAAGGAGCTGTTTACTCAAATGTAATACCTGTGCCTCTGTTGTGCAACAGCTTATTCCACGCATCATTGAAAAGCCCCAGTTTACTCTCCTTATTCAAAGAAAGAGTCTGCGTCGGGGACTTATTAATCATTGGATTCTAAACCACCAGCGCATTCGGACATAACAATCAAAATAATAAACGGAAGAATCGATGAATGGTTTTTTTGATGCAGCATACTGGAGACAGGAATTGTCGTTCCTGTCGTTCGGCGACCTTATGAGATGGAATCCGCACTTTTCCTGTATTGTTTGGGAAGGAAAAATAGAATAGATTGGTGTTTTTATAAATCCATAAAAGGAAGGGCAGTCACCTTGGGTCCGAAGGGGAGCCGGATATCGCCCATATGAACTACATAACCATGCGCAGCTTTTTCGCCTAAATCATGTTGAAACGATTTGATGGATGTTGCCATCGCCGGTTGTGGTGTTGCAGAGTGTTTTACCTCAATTGGTATGAGCTTCCCTGATATTTCAACCACAATATCCACTTCGGTTCCAGTGGATGTCCGCCAGAAATAAATCTGCGGGTCAATACCTCTATGGGTAAAAGTTTTCATAACCTCTGCAAGAACTGCTGTTTCCACGATCGCTCCCCCTAATGGCCCTGCTGCTGCATGATCCTGATCTTTTAGCCCTGAAAGATAGCAGAGCGTTCCGACATCAGTGAAGTATACTTTCGGTGTTTTGACCAACCGTTTCCCGATATTGGCAAAGTAAGGTCTGATGACGAATATCTGATATGTGGCTTCCAGAACTGATATCCATGACTTAACGGTATTAATAGCGATACCGAGATCTCTTGCAAGATCGGAAAGAATCAACAGCTGTGCACTTCGTGCTGCCAGAGTTCTCAGAAAAATCTGGAATTGAGAAAGGTCTCCTACTTGACGAATAGTGCGTACGTCTCGTTCAAGATAGGTTTGGACATAACTTGAATGCAACAGACTGATATCACGATCAGGGTTCGCAACGAGTTCAGGATAATTTCCTCTCAGAAAACTATACCATAATTTCCGGTATGTGATTTTTGTCTTGAATTTGGTAGGTCCATTCGACTCCCATGGCAGGGGATGATATGGACGGTTTTCAGCTTCCCGGTGAGACAGCGGTAGCAGGCGTAGCATCGCAGCACGGCCAGCGAGTGATTCACTGATTTTTTCGGCAAGAAGGAGATTTTGAGATCCCGTGAGAAGATACTGGCCTGTTTGATCACGATTCACATCGATTCGCTCTTTTATATACAAAAGTAAATCTGGGGCATACTGCACCTCATCGAAGATAACCGGTGGGGAGAATACTTCTAAAAAACCACGGGGATCTTCCAATGCAGCTGTACGGACATCCGGCGTTTCAAGAGAGACATAGCGAAATGCATCACTGAACATGTGCTTTAAAAGCGTCGTTTTACCTGATTGTCTGGGACCGGTTAATACAACTGCTGGAAACTCTGCTATAGCCTTTTTAAGAATAGGTTCAAGCGATCTGTCGATGTATCTGTGTTCTATACTATTCTCCTGTTTGCAATTTTGCATTTAAAATGCAAAATTGCAAGATAAAAAGATCACTCAATTTTATACGTTACAAGGGGTGATCAGAGGAATGGGAATATATCATGGTGATTTAAATATCGATGATCGCTTATTTGGAAAAAAACCATCCGATGGGATATAGCAGATCAGAATTTAATACAATTCAGGCCGCTCACGTAGCTCCCTTATAGTGTCACAGAGTAGAGATTGTCTTTTAAACTCTTTTGTACGATCTATTCAGCTCCGCAGCACTGCGGGGTATTTGTGTGGTGTTTCACCGGAAACAATGGTATAATCAGCGCATTGCCAGTGGAACTGCTTCGTAACATGTAAACAGGAGAAAGGAAATGGGAATAAAGAGGGCTGATTTTATCGGGTCATGGTACCCTGGAACGAAGAAGGAGTGCGTGAGGACCATTGAGAAATACCTGAAAACCATCCCTGAGCCGTCGGTGCGGTACGATGGCCTGGGCGGGATCGTACCACACGCAGGATGGTTTTTTTCCGGTCCTACCGCGGTCACCGTATACCACGGGATAAAGAAGAAAAAAAACCCGGAGCTCCTGTTTGTCTTTGGAATGCACCTTCCTCCTGGCGGTTCGAACTACCTCTTTGTTGACGATGGAATCGAGACACCCCTCGGTAATCTCATGGTGAGCGCTGAAGCGGTGAAGATGATGAAGGAACTGTTCGACTTCGTCTATGAAGATTCCGCATCCTACATTCGGGACAACACAAGAGAAATGCAGCTTCCAATGCTGAAATATTTTTTTCCGGATGCGAAAGTGGTGAGTATAGGGGTATCTCCCGGGAGCGGTGCCGTGAAGATCGGTGAATGTGCGGCAACTGTTTCCCGCACCCTCGGTCTTCAGGCGTGCTTTATTGGAAGCACGGATCTTACCCATTACGGCCCGAATTACGGTTTTACACCCCAGGGAGTGGGACCAGAAAGCGTCGAATGGGTGAAAAACAAAAACGACAGGCAGGTGATCGATGCGTTTCTCAACGCAGATCCCTTCGAGGTGTTGAGACAGGCAGAGTCCTATCACAATGCCTGCTGCCCGGGAGGTGCTGCAGCAGCGATCGCTGCGGTGCGGGACATGGGAGTTGAGCGAGGAGCACTCCTTCAATATACGACGAGCTATGATGTACAGCCTGACTATAGCTTTGTGGGGTATGCAGGGGTGGTATATTAAAACATACCGAAACGATTCATGGAGTGCGCCGCTTTCTGGAAGAACTGCTGGTGTGACTGGTAGGTTTTACTCTGATCGCGTTGATGTAAATCGCAACCCTCTGTGGATACGAGCGTGAAATCTGTTCCAGGCCTATCAGCATTGTTGAAAGGAGTATCTGCGCGACCTCCTGCATACGCGCTTCGATGTGGGAGGGTATCTGGATGGTGAGCTGCCCCTTGTGTGTGCTCCAGTTGACTTGTTCCTCACTGTGGTGAAGCAGCCCTGCGAGGGTAGTCTGGGTGACGGCAGACACTGCAGCGCACACGATGTCCGTACCCTCTTTTCCTCCTGCATGCCCGTTGACCCGCACCTCCTCTATGAGGGATCCCTGTTTCCTGACGTCGATACGTATCAAAACAGTTTCCGTCTGTGTAGTTTTTTTTTATAATGTAATACGAAAATGTGATTCTCCATATGATAAATAGAATATCTTGAAAACATGATCTATTCACTTTCGGTTCTGCTCGTATTTGCCTTTTCTTACCTCGGGATCATGATCTTTGCGAAAAAGAAAACCTTCTTCGCAGGAGCGGGCGCGTTTTGTGTCATAATTCTCACCGGACTCTTCAACGCCAGCTCCGCAGGCGATCTCCTTCAGTTCATCATCCGCTCGATCAACTGGAACGTGCTCGGAATTTTCCTTGGGACTCTGCTGATAGCCGAGGCATTCATCGCATCCAGGGTTCCTGCGTTGATTGCCCATCACCTGGTTGCGCGGTCGAAGAACATCGGTACTGCAATCCTTCTCATCTGTCTCATGGCGAGCCTTCTTTCGGCATTTGTCGAGAATGTCGCGACAGTGCTGATCGTGGCACCCATTGCACTCGCAATTGCAGAGAAGCAGCGCATATCACCGGTACCCTTTCTCATCGGCATCGCCATCTCTTCTAACCTCCAGGGTACTGCCACTTTGATCGGAGATCCCCCGAGCATGATTCTCGCAGGGTACATGGGGCTCAACTTCAATCAGTTCTTTGTATTGAGAGGAAAGCCGGGCATTTTTTTTGCGGTGCAGGTAGGCGCTGTGGCATCATTTTTCGTTCTCAATGCATTCTTCAGAGGTTTCAAAGATCCCATTCACGAACACGAGCAGGAAGAGGTGAAAAGCTGGTTTCCCACCTCACTGATCATTCTGATGATTTTTCTTCTGGCGATCTCGTCTTTTTTTGACCCGAACTTCTCCTACATGGGCGGCATCATCTGCATGGTTCTGGGGGTTATTGCCATCCTGTGGTTCCTATCACGGAAAGAGTTCCGGAAAAGGGACATTCTGAGAATGGTCGATTTCGATACGCTCATATTTCTTTCAGCCATCTTTCTCCTCGTGGGGAGCTTGATTCGTGCGGGGATCATGGAGGGTATT
>Ga0180438_10003387_pt1 | contig 24175 bp, 29 predicted proteins | sample SS_ome_12_FD_132455 | JGI IMG/M metagenome (GOLD analysis project Ga0180438, IMG submission 132455) | Hypersaline lake sediment archaeal communities from the Salton Sea, California, USA - SS_3_D_2 metaG | ecosystem: Environmental > Aquatic > Non-marine Saline and Alkaline > Hypersaline >... | reverse complement strand
TCGTCTTTTCGATCATTGCCCACCTCCGAACATGGCCTCAGCCATCTTCTCGATCATCCCCAGGCCGGTTATATCCCGCTCGAACTCGGGGATACGAGCCAGCACCTGGTCGCCAAATAGGTCGTCTATCCTCTTGAGATAGCCTTCCTGCATCTCCAGCCGATGCTGCAGATATTCGGGAATGTTCTGCGCCGCCAACTCGGGAGGGATAACCCGGTTGACCACATACCCCGAGAGAGGCACCTGGAACTTGGCAAAGAGCGTGGCCGCCTTCCGGGTGTCAAGGATGGCCATTTCCTCGGGGATAATGACGAAGAAAAAGGCGGTTTTCTGCTTGTCGGTCAGGATGCTCGACGAGGTATTGATGCGATACTTGATGTCCTGCAATTCTCTGAGGATCAGGTCCTCCTCAAACTCTTTCTCGCGTTGGACCACGGCCGCCACCTGCCGGTACTCTTCCATCTGCTCGCGCAGCTTGGTGATCTTGTCTATCCACTCGTCGTAGACGCTGGCCATGCTCAGATAGTAGAGAGCGTGGCCCAAAGGCACCAAGTCGTAGATGTAATAATCGTACTCGGCTCCGACCACGATGTTCACTACTTCATCAAAGATGGCACTTTCCTCCATGGCTGGCTCGGCCGCCGCTGCCTGGATATAGTTTTCGATCTCTTCGGGGATCTCGTCCAGGCCATACATGTCAAAGATCTTTTGCCGGATTTCTGCCTGATACTCTTTGATCCGCTGGTCAGCGTCAATTTCCTGAGCGTAAAGGTTAGGTATGATCTCCACCGCCCCCTTGCCGAAAATATCCTGCTGGAAGATGTCGGTCAAAGAGGCCTGGGGATCAACGGAGAAAACCAATACCTTATAGCCCTGCTTGGCCAACCAATAAGCTGTGGCCGCCGAAAAAGTGGTCTTGCCCAATCCGCCTTTGCCGCCAAACATGATGTAGCGGCGGTCGGGATATTCCTCGAAAATCCTTGCTAGTGAAATGGTGATCACCTCCTTGAATGATTTACTTCTACTTGTGTACGACCTTTAGGCCAATGCGTCTGTCAGGTCGCGCTCCCTTAACATGCGGCGCTTCCAGGTCGAAATCTGGGGCACCACGTAGGGCAGGAGCCGCAGGGAGTAATAGGGTGGCAGGATGGGCACGCCCAACAGGTCGCCCATGGTGATAAGAATGAAGAGGTGCTCCATGCTGCCCCGGGTCTTGAGGGCAAAGCGGGTCATGTCGTGGCCGGCCATACCATACAGGAAATCGCGCGCACCAAAGGCGAATCTCTGCAGGCCACTCACTTCTTGCTCTTCTGACATTTGACTACCTCCCGATATTATTCAGCCCTTCCACGGGCCGATCAACCGAGTTATTGATCCAACAAATCTGTCAAATCCCTCTCCCTCAACATGCTGCGCCGCCACGTACTCAGGGAAGGGACGATGTAAGGCAAAAGTCGCAGGGCATAGTAAGGGGGCAATATAGGCACACCCAGCAGGTCACCGAAGACGATCAAAATGAACAGGCGCTCCAAACTGGCGCGGGCCTTGTTGAGCTCGCGTACCATGTCGTAGATGGTCATCCCATAGATGACCTCACCCAAGGCACGCACCAGTTCACGCAAGCGATCCAGCTTTGGCACCCTTGTAGCTACTCTCACAGCGCCCCCCTCGTCCGCTGCCCTATCTGGAAATACAGATCACCCACGCTTCTCCAGAGTGCGGATCTGGGCCTTCAGCCAGCGAGCGTGTTCTATCTCATCGTAGAGATTCTCTTCCAACAGGGTGGCCGTCTCGTCGTCGTCCACGATTTCAGCAATCTGGGCGCTGTAATCTTTGATAGCCTGCTGCTCCTCCCCCAGTTCCAGCTTGAGCATCTCGACGGTGCCGGCCTGACCGCTGGCGGCGCCTACTGCCCGCCCAGCGACTGTGGCTGCTCCACCAGGCTGAGCCGGCTCGCCCCCCAGTTCTTTGATCCGCTTTGTCAACTCCTGGGCATGGCCCTCCTCCACGCTGAGGATGGCACGTACCCCCTGGACGACGACCTCCTCAGCGATGGCTTTGGCGTGGGCCCCGTACATCTCCACCGCACTCAATTCAGCAATGAGGTCGTGGTTCAAAGCCTCGATGATCTGCTCCTTGCTCAGAGCCTTCATTGGTCTCTACCTCCTTGTCTACTGGGTCTCGGGCACAAACAGGACGGGCACCGGCGACCGGCGGCGCACTTTTTCGCCTACACTGCCAAAGAGCCAGCGGCCAATGGCCGAACGGGCCTGGATGGGCATGACGATGAGGCCACATTGGTTGGCCTCAGCATAGCTCACAATGGCCCGGGCGACAGGCTCTTCACTGATCACGATCGCCGTACTTGCCTCCACCCCTTGAGCCCGCAAATCTTGTTCCAAATGGCTCAACTCCGTCTCGGCGGCCGCCTTGGCCTTAGCGCCCGAGGACCCCACTTCGATCTGAAGGCGGCGGTCGAACTCGTGTCCCGCTGGAAGCACGGTGATCACTTGCAGAAGCACCAGGGCTGCCCCTAACCGAGCCGCCAGCTCCCGGGCGTGATCCAGACTCCTCCGGGAGTACCCACCTTCTTCCAAAGGAACCAGAATCCGCTTGTACATATTTCTACCTCCCCTGCGCCTATTATATCAGATTTACAACTGGATTGCCAAATTGTCATCCTGAGCAAAGCGAAGGGGCAGCGGTTCGGCAGCAGATTTGGCAATCCGCTGTGAGCTTCTATGAGCCACTGAGACTCTCAGGCAGGGCGCACTTCTTCAACCTGAATAGGGAGTTCCTCCCGATGGGGAGCCAGGACGTACTGCTCGTAGATGGCGGTCAGAATCTGGTCCACAGTGACATCCACGAGGCCAAGTTCAGGTACTTCGTAGCGCTCGCGGATGGGGTGCTCTTTAAGCAGTTGCATGATGCGAGTATAGTCCTCAGGAAAGTAGCCACCATCGTTGGAGAAGCCAACGACCTCTCCTGTCGCCAGATCTCTGATTGGGAAGAACAGATATTCATAGCTGGTTTCATCATGTCCTGTCCCTTTACCAGTGTAGTCTGACAACATCAGAGAAAAGTATCCTCTGTTCGCTTTGTACCAGAACCGCAGTTTTTTTGTCATCGTCTATACCTCGGATGGAACGTATCTACGTACCACCGTCCTTGCCCACTTTGCTTCACAATCACTCGCAACGGCACATATATGCCCAACGCCGGGTGAAGATACTTCTGCCTGCTCAGATAAATTATCTTGCTCATTTCCCTTGACACGATTTTACCACGCTTCAGGATTTGAGGAATGCGAGAGAGGTGCTCTATAGCCCATTCATCGCTATGTTTGATTCGCTCCAGTATAATGTGGTCAATCTCGTTCTCACGGTAATGATACACCTTTCGGCCCGTTTGGTCAAGCACAGAGTACTCGACGGTCCATACCTCACCGTAAACGATGTGCTTTTCCCCTCGCTCGGAGCGGTCCACATCCCTGGGAGAAGCAGGCAAGGAGTACCCTTCGTTGGTCAAGAACTCCTCGATGCGCTGCAGCCGCTCCTCCGGCGTGGGAGCCTCCCAGATCCAATCCACGACCTCGGTCATCGTCGCCGCCTTGTTTGATAGGTCCTGGCTTCAGGTCAATAATACACCATTTGTTCCATCTGGTCAAGTGGACAAACCAGAAAGGGGAGAACCCTCTTCAAAGGTCTCCTGGCCTATCCGATGGAGCTCTTCCCGCTGATGTGTGCTTGTAGGACACAATCCAGGACGGCTTTATCCCAGCCCACATACTCCTTACGACCAGCGATGATAAAGGCTGGATACCGCCGCACCCAGTAGCGCACCGACTTGAGAAAGCCTTCAAAAGACTGGGGATCAATGAGCTTGATGCGGAGGGCATCTCCGTAGCGATGGGCCAGCTCGATGAGCCAGGCTGACAGCCGTTCAAAATCCTCCTTCAGATCCTGGGGATACTCGTCCAGTTCCTCCCTATGCACTTGCCGACCTATTTCTGTCTGGCCGAAGATGAACTCGCAATGCTCACAATGGCGCAGGTCGGTCAGCACCGGCGCAATGACCTCTACCGAGACAGGTTTCACCATCTCCTCCACAACCTAAAAAAGCGACGGGAGAGCCACCTTGGACTCTCCCGTCATCCATTGCTGAGCCAATGCTTGCTAAGCTTCCACCTTCTTCCCGGCTCGCTGGATAGCCTGCCAGCCATCCACAATCAGGAAGGCTGCCGCCACCACCAGCACGAGGGCGATGATGCCGACGAGGGCAGAGGCGATGGCCTTCTGGGCCGTGTCGGCGACCGGCATTGCGACGAACAAGTTTTTGTAGGCCAGGAAGAGCAGAGCGGCGATGGTTGTGACGATCATAAAGATCGAGGGGTAGAGCGCCCAAGTGTGCCTTCTACCCTCCGACATCAGCCACAACGTGATCAGCAGCAAAGCCAGACCAGCCATCAACTGATTAGCAGCACCGAAAGCGGCCCAGATGGTCAGCCAGGGGATGACCCAGACGAAGAGTAGCGTCAGGAGCAGGGCCACGATGCTGCCCACGTGTACGTTCCTCATCACCGGCACAGCGTCGCCCACCAACTCGGCGCTGGCCACGCGCATAAAGCGCACCACCAGTTGCATAATGGTCAGCGCCATGATGGTCAGGAAGACAGAACCGTAGGCCGTGCCAAAGGTCTCTGGGATGCCGATGCGGCCCAGGAACTTGGCCAAACCTCCAGCAAAGACCGCCAGCGCTGCGCCTGCGCCACCGGCATCCTGGTATCCCTGCAAGCCTCCGAAGGCGACGGTGGCGGTCAGGAAGGCGATGACCGCGAAAGCCATCTCCATAAACATGGCGCCACCACCCACCGGCAGGGCATCGGTCTCCTTCTCCAACTGGCGAGCCGTGCCGGAGGTGGAGACCAGGCTGTGCCAACCGGAGATAGCGCCGCAGGCGATGGTGACGAAGAGCATAGGCCACAGTGGCCCGCTGGCAGTGGTGAATTGGGTAAAGACGGGGAAGTCGCCCATCCCTGGCCGCCAGATCAACAAGCCGAGCACACCGCCAACCATCCCCAGCGAGACGATCCAGAAGGAGACATAGTTGACCGGCTGGGCAAAGGACCAAATGGGCAGCACTGCGCCCAGGTAGCAGAAAATGATCATGAGCAAGGTGCCGAGGACCTGAGCCTGTGTGTTGCCCAGCAAGATTTTGGGAGAATCGGGGAGGCCATAGATGGCCGCGAAGATGTTGGCCATAAACGGCAGTGTGCTCACCCAGATGCCCACAAAGGTGAGCACGACGGTGACGACGGTGGTCAGGATGATGTCCTGCTTCCACCTGTAGGTCATCTGGCCAGCCAGGACACCCATCAGAACGACAGCGATCATGCCAAAGGGCACCTTGGGGTTGGTCATCAGTACCTTCCCCACCGCGTTGCCAAAGGCCCCCATGATCAGCAACAGGTAGAAGTAGATAAAGATCATGAGGATATTGCGCGCGCGGGGCGAGATCAGTTTGTAACTCAGCGCGCCCATCGTGTCCCCCTCGCGGCGCACGCCCATGATCATAGCGCCATAGTCCTGCACCCAGCCAATGAAAAAGGTGCCCAGGAGGATCCAGATCAGCGCTGGCAGCCAGCCCCACTGCACGGCGATAATGGGCCCAGTGAGGGGGGCCAGGGCAGCGACGGACTTGAACTGGTAGCCAAAGAGCACATTGCGGCTGGCCGGCGTAAAGTCCACGCCATCCATGTACATCTTGGCCGGGGTAGCCTTCTGTGGGTCGGGCTGGACAATGTCACGGTTAATGCGCCGTGCATACCAGCCATAACCGATGGCAATACTCAGGGCCCCCAGAATCAGCACAAAAATCGAGTTCATCTCTCTCATCTCCTTATCAGTTTGAAAACGGGTGTTCAGCCCCACTGGCTGAACGACAACTTGTCTTTGCAAGCCACCTGAAACATCTATTCGTCGCCCTCAACCACCCCCTTTCTTCTCACTCGCCTTACCCCATAAAACAAACACCTGCCATCGCCTTTGCCAGTCGGGTCAATGCAGGTCAATAATGATTGGGGCAAGCAACGGCTTGTGACGCAACAGTGTCGCTTTGACGTCAGCTAACCACCTTATGAACTTCAGGCGGAGGCTACCTTCGCTGTCTCTAATTATACTACCAAAAAGGATCTATGTCAACCCTTTTTTGGGGATTTTTGGACGAAATTGCGCAAGAAGACTCGCTGAGAAGCCCTTCCTACTGGACGACCTGTTATCTGATAAAACACCATAGAAGCTCTGAAGATACGCAAACTCCTCAGCGAAAGTCGCAGTTGCATTTAACGCCCCTATGGGCTATAATAGACTCAGCCTTGCGAAGGTTTGGAACCTTCGCAAGGCTGACTGCAACGGTGACGAAAGTGAGACCATCGTGGGATCAGCTAAAGAGAACGACCTGGTGCTGTTGATAGCCAGAGACAGGAAACGTTTCATCATCCGTCTGACCAGCGGGGGGGAGCTCCATACCCACCGGGGATGCGTGAAACACGACGACCTCATCGGCCAGCCCCTGGGCCGGGAGGTCACTTCCCACCTGGGCTACCCCTTCCTGGTGCTGGAACCTTCCACCCACGACTTGATCAAAGAGATCAAGCGCACCACCCAGATCGTCTATCCCAAGGACATTGGCTACATGCTACTCAAATTGAATGTGAAACCTGGCAGCCGGGTGGTGGAGGGAGGGACAGGCAGCGGCGGTCTGACCCTGGCCCTGGCCCAGAGCGTCATGCCTACCGGGCGCGTCTATTCCTACGAGGTGCGGCCCGACGTGCTGGCGCTGGCCCGTAAGAACCTGGAAGGGCTTGGGCTGGATCCCTACGTGGACCTGAAGCAGCGAGACATCGAGGAAGGTTTCGACGAGACCGACGCCGACGCCCTCTTCCTGGACGTCCGCACCCCCTGGCAATACCTGGCCCAGGCTCGCCAGGCCCTCAAGGGTGGTGGGTTTTTCGGCTCCATCGTGCCCACCACCAATCAGGTCGTCCAACTCATCGAGGCCCTGCCCCAACACGGCTTTGCCGATATCGAAGTCGAGGAACTGCTGCTCCGGCCCTATAAGGTTGTGCCCGGGCGGCTCCGGCCCATGGACCGCATGATAGCCCACACCGGCTATCTCATCTTCGCCCGCAAGACAGATGCACCCGACGCCAGCCAGTGGTTCGTGCCCCGACGGGGTCGCTCCCGAGTCCAGCGTGGAGAAGACATTTGAAAGAAACCGGTGATGAGACGAAAAAGCCACCGCCTGGGACAAGGAGGCGGTGGCTTGCAAGTTTGGGCAGACGCTCACTAAGGATCCAACTCACAATGACTAGCGCTTACGCAAAAGATACAAGGACTCGGGCTCTTCCAGATGAGGGGAAAATACAATTTGTTATAGCAAGACTGGCAGCAAGGCTGGTTTGAGAAATAAACGCCATTGCTCGTCCCCTGACTGGTCGTCACAGTGACGTTTCCCGCACTCGCCCCGGCCGGGACAATGCAACTGATCTGCGTGGCACTCCAGAAAGTAACCGTAGCTGTTACGCCAGGAGGAAACCGGACCGTGCTGGTGCCCTGGGTGTTGCCAAAAGCCGATCCACGGATGGTCACCGAGTCCCCTGCTTCTCCACAGGAGGACATCCAGTCAATAACAGGTGCATTGACGAGACCCTCCGCTACCAGTGAGTACGGCTGCGGACCCTGGGGAACACTGGTGCCCTTCACCTTGACCGTCCAGGTGCCTGACTTGGGACTGGTCACATAGACTTGTTCGACGTTGTTAATGCCATCGGTTCCCCTGGTGGCGTATTGGTAAGGTTGGGCGGGGTTCAACACCCAGGGGAAATGCGTGGTGATGCCGTTGGGCTCAACCAGGGTCAGGTCCAGGTTGTTCACCAAAGCGGGGCTGGCGTTGACCGTGCCCGCCGGGTCATCCCAGACCAGGGTGACCTTGACCGAGGGCGCTCCAGTGGGCACGGCAATAGTGTAAGTATGGGTGCTCCCGTTGGATACGGAATTCTGACGCAGGTCCCTGGCTCTGAGCACGTCCGCTGCCGCCTGGGCATCCACGCGACCGTAGCCAAAGGCATAATCGGGGCCGGGATTGCCCAGGTCAACCGCGGTGTGGATGAGAAGAGCCTTGATGGTGGCAGGCCAGGGATCAGTTCCCCCGTAGAGGTCGCGGTACTGCTGTATGAGCAGAGCACTGATACCGGCGACGGCCGGCGCAGCATAGGAAGTGCCACAGTCATTTGCATAGCCGTTCTGGAATACGGTTGTTTTTATGCCCGCATATGACTCACAGCCTGGGGCCACCACATCGGGCTTGATGCGCCCATCGTCTACCGGCCCCCAACTGCTGAAATCGGTCATGGAATCGTTGTTAGAGTTGGTAGCTCCCACAGCAATGATGTCCTTGGCTGTAGCAGGCGGCCAGATGTTGCCATAGGGCTTGTAGGCAGCACAGTAGCTGGATCGCCGTTCGTTGCCGGCAGCAAAGACCACGATGATGCGCTTACCGTAAAGGCCGGTTACGATCCAGTCATAGCCAGTGGCGTCCCAGCCGTAGTAGCCGTACTTGTCACATCTCGTATTATCAATCCGATAACCCCACGAGTTCTGGGAGAGTTCGATGCCGTAGGTATGGATAGCCCCATTGTGGTCGCTGAGGTTATTGTCAAAGTAGTAGGAAATGATATCGGCACAGGGAGCCATGCCCTTCCACTGGCAAGACGCCCCGCCCCGAGCGGCGCTGTTGGCCCCACTGCCGGCCATGGTACCAGCTACGCGGGTGGCGTGTTCGACGACTGCGGCGTAGCTGTCTGCTACGGTCAGACGACCGGAAAAGTCAACGTGATTGTACGCCACGCCTTTGTCCCATACTCCCAGGTCCACTCCGCTACCGCTGAGGTTATAGGGCGCAGTCTGCACGCTATCAACTCTGGTTCTGGCCCGCGAACCATCGTTCGCCGGGGTCTTTGGTGGGGGAGCTTCTTCGATCCACTGCACTCCATCCTCACCGGCTAACACAGTGACGGCCTGCCCAGGAACCCGGACCCCGAGTCGGTGGAACTCGGGCAGTTCCTCTTCGACGTAGCCGCCATGGGCGGCCACGATCTGACGGGCTTCATCGAGGAGCACATCGGCAAAGAAGAGGACATCCAGGTTCACAGAGCCGTCGGCGTTGACGGCCCACGGGCCTACCTGGCCCTCCCACAAGCCCGCAGGTAGCTTGTCCTGAGGTACAATGGAACCCAGCCAGCGGACATTGGCCAGGGCCTTATCGCTCAGGCTGACAGTCGCCGGCACGGAAGCAAACCAGGCGTTGTACGGGACATAGGCCAACAGCTTCACCCCTACCCACTCCAGAGCCCTTTGCTCCTCGGCGGTGGGGATGCGGTCGAATTGGATCAGCACGTGGCTTCTGCCCGTGGGCAAAGCCCTCAACTGCGCTGCCATCGCCCTGCTCATTCCAGGGACAGGAACGAACTGCCGAGATTTGAGCCATATCGTCAAGTCTTGGTCCGGCTCCTGCGCACTGGCAGTGGCGACGATCAACAGCAAGATGACAGCCGACAAGCCGAGGCTTTTGGCCATAGATAGGACCTTCTTCATTGCTGAGCTCCAATGTTCAATCCATTTCAGGTCATTGTACCATATATGAACTCCCCAGACAATAGTACAATGATACCATTCAGGCTTTTTCCTAAGGTGCGACGCACTTGCAGTGATGTCCAAAAGGCTGCGATTTGACTTGATTTGGCGCTGGTTGAGTGCTTCCCGATGACAGCAAGTGCGTCGCACCTCGGCCCCACTTCCTTGACATTGATTCCTACCTGCAAAAAAGGGGCGATTTGGCCTGGACGTAACATGTGCTATAATATAACCCTCAGCGAAGTTGAAAGATTCGCCCTCAAGGACAATTTGAATGTCATTCGGTTTTACGATAGAGAAAAGGAATAAACACAGCCAGGCTCGAGCAGGACTGATCCGCACCCCTCACGGTGAGATCCCTACTCCAGCCTTTGCCCCGGTGGGCACTCAGGCCACGGTCAAATCCGTCTCACCCCAAGAACTACGAGAGCTAAAAGCCCCTATTATCATGGCCAACGCTTATCACCTCTACCTGCGCCCTGGCCCGGATACGATAGCCCGTGCTGGCGGTCTGCACGGCTTTATGGCCTGGGATGGGCCGATCATGACCGACAGCGGCGGCTTTCAGGTCTTTAGCCTGGAGCACCTGCGGCACATCGGTGACGACGGGGTGACTTTCCGCTCCCACATTGACGGTTCCGAACACACCTTCACTCCCGAGAAGGTCGTCGAAATTCAGGAAGAGCTGGGAGCCGATATCATCTTCTGTTTCGACGAGTGTCCCGACCCTTCAGACTATGAGTACAACGTGCAGGCTCTGAAACGCACCCACCACTGGGCCGAACGCTGCCGGCAGGCCCAGGGGCGGGATGACCAGGCCCTCTTTGGCATCGTACAGGGGGGCGCTTTCCCTGACCTGCGCCAGGAGAGCGCTCGCTTCCTGGCCTCATTGGATTTCCCCGGCTACGCCATCGGTGGGCTGTCGGTGGGAGAGCCCAAGGAAGCGATGCACAAGATGTTGGAGGTGACCATTCCCCTGCTGCCTGAAGGCAAACCCCGCCACCTGTTGGGGGTGGGCTCGCCCGAGGACCTGTTCGAATGCGTGGCCAGGGGCATGGATACCTTTGACTGCGTCCTGCCCACTCGCGTCGCCCGCAACGGGGCCTTCCTCACCCGTCAGGGGCGTCTCAACATCAGAAACGCCCGCTTCGCTGACGACCTTGCTCCTATCGAAGAAGGTTGCCCATGCTACACCTGCCGCACCTTCTCCCGAGCCTACCTGCGCCATCTGATCAAAGCCGAGGAGATTCTGGGGCTGCATCTGGCCACCATCCACAACCTGCATTTCCTTCTGGACTTGACGCGCCAGATCCGCCAGTCCATCCTGGTCGGCACCTTTGCCGACTTTAAAGAGCAGTTCCTGGCAGGTTACGAGATCATCCCCCACGAGGTGCGCCAGCGGAACAAGGAGCTCAGATTGAAGAGGTTGCGCGGGCAGGCATGAACCAGGCCCGAGATCGCATTGGCACTGTCGTCTCCCGCGTCAGGCAATTTCTGGCGGCCGTCAGGGCCGGGGTCAACGACGATGAGCTTGCCATCCTGGCGCAGCACCTTGACCCGCCCCAAAGAGACCTGTTTCGGGAAATGTCACCCATTGACCAGCGCCACTGCCTCGATGTCCTCCATACCCTCCTCCGACAGGGCCGCTCAGATCCCGACCTGCTTCGAGCCGCGCTGTTACACGACGTTGGCAAGAGAGGGATACGTCTCTGGCATCGGGTGGCCGGGGTACTGCTGGGAGCTTTTTGGCCGACGCTGTTGGAGAAACTGGCTGTCAACCGCCCGCAGAGCTGGCTCTACGGCTTTTACATCTATCGCTATCACGCCGACCTCAGCGCAGAACTGGCCGAGCGCAGTGGCTGCCCGCCTTCCGTTGTAGAACTCGTCAGGGGACATCACACCCTCCCGGAGAACGAACAGGCCCAAGCATTACAGGAAGCAGACAAGCTCAGTTGAAACCAGAGAGAGGCGACAAGAACAATAATAGAGGAGAACACTTGACTTATGGACCTCATTCAAGCCATCATCCTGGGCCTCGTCCAGGGAGCGAGCGAGTTTGTGCCTATCTCCAGTTCGGGCCACCTGGTGTTGGTGCCCTGGCTCCTGGGCTGGCCCCCGCCAGGTTTGATCTTTGACACAGTGGTGCATTGGGGCACCCTGGTCGCCGTCCTGGCTTACTTCTGGCGCGACTTGATCGCCCTGGCCAGAGCATGGGGCCGCAGCCTGGCCAGCCGGGACCTTGGCGAGCCAAAAGCCCGCATCGCCTGGCTGATCATCGTCGGCACCCTGCCCGCCACGTTGATGGGATACGTGGGGGAGGACTTTTTCGAGAGCCTGTTCGCTGCCCCTGCCTGGGTAGCGGGCTTTCTCCTGATCACTGGCCTGATCCTGGCTCTCAGCGAGTGGCTGGGCAAACACCAAAAGGAACCCCACCGACTGACCTTCCTGGATGCTATCATCATCGGCATCGCCCAGGGTTGTGCCATCGCCCCGGGCATCTCGCGTTCGGGGGCCACCATGGCCGCCGGCCTCTTCCGTGGGCTCAAACGGGAAGCCGCTGCTCGCTACAGTTTCCTCCTGGCCACCCCCATCATCTTCGGAGCCGGGTTGCCGCAAATCCTTGACCTTTTCGAGATGGGAAACGCAACTGCCCATCTCCTTCCCCTGATCCTCGGTTTCCTGGCTGCAGCCGTCAGCGGCTACCTGTGCATCCGATTTCTGCTCTCATACCTGCAACGGGGCAGGCTGTACGTCTTTGCCATCTACTGCTGGCTGGCTGGAGGTGCCTGTCTGGCAACTGCTGTCTTGTCTCACTGATTTGATGGAGTAAAAGCTTGTCCTACCACAACCTTTTCTATTTTCTTACCCTGCCCACCCTGTTATGGTTATTGACCGCTTGCGGCGCGCCCCTGGAACCCCACGAGCCAGTCTATCTCAAGGTCGCTGGCTCCACCTCCATGCAACCCCTGATAGAAGACCTGGCTCAGGCCTATCATGGGCGACACGAGCACGTGACCATTGAAGTGAGGGGTGGAGGATCGCGCCTGGGCATCGCCCTGGCCAGAGGGAACGAGATTGACATCGGCACCGCATCTCGAAAGCCCACGGCGGAAGAGGAAAGGGACCCAGAGACGGGAGCCAAACGGCTGTGGTGGACCGCTATCGCTCAGGACGGCAACGCCCCGGTGGTTCACCCTCAGAATGCCGTGGAGGGCCTGACACTGCCCCAGGCCAGGGACATCTTTTTCGGCCGGATCCTGGATTGGGAGGAGATAGGAGGAACACCTGGGGAGATTGTGGTGGTCAGCCGGGAGGACGGCTCAGGCACACGAGAGGTTTTCGAGGAGATGGTCGTGGGGGAAAAGCGTGTCACTCTGACGGCTATCGTAATGCCCTCAAGTGAGGCCGTGGTCGAATACACAGCCCGCCATCCGACGGCTATCGGCTACGTCTCCATGGGCTACCTCTCAACTCAGGTGAAAGCCTTACCAGTCGAAGGTGTGAGCCCTACGCCGGCCACCGTTCAGTCCGGTGCCTACCCCTTGCCCCGTCACCTCTACCTCCTGACAGGCCAGGAACCGACGGGAGAGGTCAAAGCCTTCATCGAGTTTGCCCTGAGCCCGGCAGGGCAAACTGTTGTGGAACAGCGGTACAGCCGTCTGCGCTAGCATCCCGTTTTCAGGGGGTCGGCAATAGTGAAATCGGGTTGCCTTTTGGGGGACAGTGAGGTATAATAACGCCGAAAGCGATAGAGGAGATGGCACATGCCTGCAAACACGGTAGGGACTTTGCAAATTCAGGGACCAGTGGTCGTCATACCTCTGGAAGAATACAACCGTCTACTGGCGCAACTTGAAGAGATGGTAGCCAAGTTGGAAGACCTGGAAGACATCCGCGATATGCAAGAAGCCCTGCAAACCGATGAAAGCGAAGCGGTAAACTACGAAGACTATCGGGAGCGGAGACTTGCCAGTGTACCAGGTTAGACTCCGCAGCAAAAAAGTGCGCAAGCAATTGGATGATATTTCCCCTCCGGATTTCGATCTGGTAGATGCCAAACTCATGGCGCTACGAGGGAATCCGCGGCCTCGTGGGTGCAGAAAACTCGTAGACAACATCTACCGCGTGCGTGCAGGAGCCTATCGTATCATCTACCATATAAACGACGCAGAGCGCCTTGTAGACGTAGGCAAGATCGCTAGAAGAACAGAGCAAACTTATAAAAACATCGAAGATCTCTTTCGATAGGTCATAGCGTTATAAAATCAGCCCCTTGCTGAAGCTACAGCAGGGGGCTTGTATTTCAGTCCTCGCCCCGACCAAATCATACAAGGCTCTCGTCCTTGAACCTAAAACCACCTCCCCGTCAAGAAAGGATTCCCGGCCCGTTCGCGGCCGATGGTAGTGGCCGGACCGTGACCCGAATAGACCACTGTATCATCAGGCAAGGTCAGCAGCTTGTTGCATATGCTGTCCATAAGGGTCTCAAGACTTCCACCCGTCAAGTCGGTGCGGCCGATGCCCATGTTGAACAGAACGTCGCCATCAAAGACGGCCTTTTCCTCTTCGTTGAGCAATGAAACGCTGCCCATCGAGTGCCCCGGAGTGTAGAGCACCTTGAGCTTGACCTGACCCAAGATCAGCACGTCGCCCTCCTCAAGATACATATCCGGCGGAGGACTGGAAAACCCCCTCAGGCCGAACAAAGCCCCCCCACCACCACTCTTCAGCATGGGCTCCTCGGCCTTGTGGATGGCTAGCAAAGGCGGCTGTTGCTGACGTTCCTTGAGACCCTCGATCACTTCTCCGTTGGCTAAAGTGTGATCAAAGTGGGCATGGGTGTTGATGACGTATTTTATCTCGAGACCCAGCATCCGGACTTCTGAAAGAATGTAATCCCCATTGCCGCCGGGGTCAATGATGGCTCCTTGTTTGGTCTCCTCACAGCCAACGATGTAGCAGTTGGTCATGATGGGGCCGACTTGAAGCACTTTGACGATCAATTTGCTCCTCCATTTTTGGTAGGGGTTCTATATAGCCCGGTAACGGACGCTTTATTATACCGTTCTATCCCACTTTGTCAACTTGGCCTTACACAGCAGGCTGGGATGTGGAGAGGGCACCAAAGTTGACCAGATCGATGCCCAATTCACCCAACTTTTCCCGCACACGAGGATGGCACAGCAACTCGAGTTCCTTCTCCCGTGGCCGTCCATATATGCTCTCCGCCAGCAGTTGCTCGTCCGCCAGCCCCGGATGGCACATCAATTCCGTGGTGCCCTCCCTCAGATTCTCCAGGATGACCAGCAGGTTTTCCAAGGTGACGGCCTCTTCGCCATAGAAACTGCCAATCCAATGATCGGGATGACGCACTCCCTTGGCCTGCACCAGTTCTCGGTCCTGGCGCATCATGTCCCGCACTGCAGAGAGGGGAAGCCCTTCTATAAGGGGAACGGTAGCCGCTGCCTGGTTCAAGGCCTCTTCGGGAGGGAAAGGCGCGCGGATGGACAGGTCCCACTGGGCAGCCAACTCGACGTAGAGGGCAAAGAAAAGCGGGTGGGAATGGACAAAATGATGGCAGTCCAGGTGGTCAGGCAGGTGACCGGTCAAGACCCGAAAGCGCTCGATCTGGGCTGTCAGCTCGGCCCGCAACTCATCGCGCTCGATGGCCTCTGGCCGAGCCCAGATGGCCTTTTGACTTAAGAAAGCCCCATCGGCATCCACCAGGCTGGGGATCTGTTCCGGTGGCAGCAGGGGCTGCCAGGCGCTGAAGACAAGATGGACGCCCAAACCCAGATCGGGACAGCCTTGGGCGCGACTTAGCGCATCTTCGATGCCCGGCATGTTCATCATAGCCGTCGTCGAGGTCACGATCCCCTGCTGATGCGCCCGCAGGATGCCTTCCACCACCCCGGCGGTGCGCCCATAGTCGTCAGCATTGACAATCAGTTGCTTGCTCATAGAGAGTCCTTTCGTTTGTCTTTTGCGTTAGATCATGGTAGAATAAATTTAGTGTACGTAGAGGTGGGAGAACTGGCCCCAATCCGCTCGCGCTTACAAAACCCCAAGGTGGTTGCCTCACCGCCAGCCTACGTCGCCACCTGATTTGGAGGTGAAAGATGTCAGTAAATACTGTGACGCTGAACTTGCCAGAGATGCTGTATCGCCGACTGCTGCAAACGGCTCAGGCAACACAACGTTCGCTGGACGAAGTGGTGTTGCACGCACTCCAAGTAGGTAGTCCTCCGGCCTGGAACGATGCACCGGCCGAGTTCCAGGCAGACCTGGCGGCGCTCGACAGGCTAGACGATGAAGCCTTGTGGCACATTGTTCGCAGTTCCAGATCCAAAGCTGACATGAGGCGTCACCAAGAGTTGCTAGACCGCCATGCTAATGACACTCTTACCGACGCCGAGCGGCGCAAGCTAGATGAACTACGCCAGGAAGCCGACCGGTTTACGCTGCTCAAAGCACACGCGGCCGCCTTGCTCAGATGGCGAGGCTATCAGTTGCCCTCTCCTGAATCGTTGAGCAATATGGGATGAACGAGCCTCACATCTCTGCTAGCCTGCGTCGGAAACTGGCGGAGGAAGGCCAGCATCGCTGCGGCTACTGCCTGACTACGGAAGCCAATACCGGGATCCCAATGACTGTTGATCACATCATTCCACGGGCGAAAGGCGGTAAAACAACTCTGGCCAATCTCTGGCTGGCCTGTTATCGCTGCAACGAGTTCAAAGGAACCAGGACGCAGGCAGAAGATCCCCTGACTGGCGAAAACGTTCCCCTCTTTAACCCACGCACCCAAGTATGGACTGAACACTTTGCTTGGATCGCCGATGGCACACAGATCATCGGCCTGACTGCCGTGGGCCGGGCGACCGTTGTTGCCCTGCGCATGAACGATGCTCTGCGCGTGACCGCGCGGCGCCGCTGGGTCAGTGTCGGCTGGCACCCTCCACAGGATTGATTATACCTACCGACCACTCAACACAGCATCTGCATCCGCCCTGGCAGAACCTCCATCTCCAGACGGTGGGCCTCGGTGGTCATGATCTCCCCATCAGCTACCACCGGCAGGGGCTCATCGGAAGCGATGACGATATGCCGGGTGCGCCCATAGGTGACGGGGTCCTTGTCGAGATGCGTTCCGCGCATCACCTCGGGCAGGAAGCGCGGGATCTGCAAGCGGCTCAGAGCGTCGGCAAAGATGAAATCCAGCTCTCCGTCGTCCAGTTCCGCATGGGGGGTCAGCCAGAAACCGCCAGTGCAGCGGCCATTGGCCACCGAGACCATCAGGATGGGCTTGGAAACCCGCTGGCCCCCATCCCATTCTATAGTCATGTGAGCCTGCATGGGATCCCGCACCGCGCGCAGGACAGCCACCAGGTAGATGAGTTTGCCCCGCAGCCGCTTGATCTTGCGGCTCTCCAGGGTCACCTGAGGCTCAAAGCCCACCCCCACGTCGTTGATGAAATAGCGCTCGTTGACCCATCCCACGTCAATGGTCCGCACCCGCCCCGCCTGCAGCAGTTGACAGGCTCCCTGGATATCGGCGGGTGTGCCCAGAGTCTGGATGAAATCGTTGGCCGAGCCCAGGGGGATGATGGCCAGGGGACCAGCCACCTGGTCGCCAGCCGCCTGCATCAGGCCGTTCACCACCTCGCCGATGGTGCCATCGCCGCCAGCAGCCACCACCGGACTGTAGCCCCCAAGGGCTGCCTCCCGTGCCAGTTCGATAGCATGATCGGGTCCGGCTGAGCAAACCAGGTCAAAATCCACGCCGGCCTTCCCCAAAGCGGCCTCCATGGCAGGTATGGATCTCTGCCCCTTCCACCGCCCCGCATAGGGATTGAGAATGATCTTGGCTTTAGCCATCTCCTTTTCCCCCTTATCCTCCAAGGTGCAACGCACTTACAGCGATGTCCAAAAGGCTGCGATTTGACTTGATTTGGTGCCGATGGAGTGCTTCCCGATGACAGCAAGTGCGTCGCACCTCGGTCCTGCTTCCTTAACTTGACGACACTGCTCCAACAGTCAGCTCTGTCAGACTGCTGATACAGATCACGTCCTGATATTTGGCTTTGCCCTCGCGGTCCAGCAGAATAGGCGTGATACCCACAGCCCGCGCCCCTATCACATCGGTCTCGTATTGATCGCCGACGTGGGCGACCTCTTCCGGCCTCAAGCCAAGACGTTGCAAGGCCAACCTGAAAATCGCCTCATCAGGCTTCTCCGCACCGACCTCGGCCGAGGGGAGGATGAAAGCAAAGAACTCTACCTTGAAACGATTCAGCATCTTTCACTTCCCAACGATCAAGATCCTGGGTTCCTGGACATCCGCCACACAGACCCGCCCCGTGGCCTGGTCCACAGCCAGGCCAAAGTTATAGGCGATGGCTCCCGTCGGGATGACGGCAACCAGGTCGTGGCTCTCGCCGTTGATGACCAACAACTCCCCCTCAGCAGCCAGGTAGAGACGATGGGCCTCTTCATCCACAGCCACGGCATAGGCCGCTCCCAGGGGGCGGCTGTAGTCTCCGGCCAGGGTGGCCACGACGTCTCCACCGTGGCCATCTATCACGGTCAGACCATGCTGGCCAGGAGCCAGGGCATGGACGATATAGACGCGCCCCGTACCCGGGTTGACGGCCATCCCCAGGGCAGGCCCCACGGCCACTTTGACACGACCGATGAGCTCGTGGCTCGTTCCATCCAGAATCCAGAGACTCCCATCGCCAGCATTGGCCACGTAGACACGGTTTGCCCCCGGGTCAACGGCTACAGCGTCGGGATAGGAACCCATCGGCAGGCTGGCCAGCATCTCATCGTTGGTGCCATCCACCACGACCAGCCTGTCAGCGCCCGTATCCGTCACGTAAACCCGGTTCGTCTTTGGATTCACGGCCACACCCCGCGGCCGTTTCAGCCCCGCAAGGACAGCCGACACCTGCCCCTCAAGCCCGTCCACCTCGCAAAGGCTGCCCCCCCCAGAAAGGGCAACATAAACGAGGCCTGTGGAGGGGTTGACGGCCACCCCCTGAGGGTCAGCGCCCAGGGATACAGTCGTCACTAAACTGTTTTCCTTCAGGTCAACGATGGCCAACCCGCTCTCAGTGGTCACGTAGGCCCTTTGGGCCAGCGAATCAATGGCCATCCCCCGCGGTCCAGCCTCCACACCAATGCTATTCACAAGCGGCGGTGTTTCCGCCGTCCGCATTGAGGAACTGAGGATGGTACTGGATACAAAAGGTTGCCAGGTCAAAATGGGCTCAACTTCGGTCACTGGCCCGGTGGCGGCCGTGGCCGAAGGCGAGATGGGAGAGGTCAACCTGCTCGTCACGAGGGGCAGATACCCGCGTTGCGGTCTATCCACGACCCTGACCTCAGCCGTACCTTCGGCAGCGGCGATGACGACCTGGGCGATGGCAAAGACATCGCTGTAATAAGTGCCCGGTATATCCGAAGCCCGCGCCTGGAAAGCAACGGTCAGGGTGCCCGGCACGAGAACCGGACCCGGCTTGGGCAGGGCCTCTATGGCCGAGTACTGCTGGTGAGGGATGTCGGTGGTAGGGTAGAGCCAGTCCATGTACCACGTTGTGCCGTAGGGGTCAACCAACTCGAAGGGGGTGGCAGCCACGACCTCGGGCCAGGAGAGCCAGTAATCCTGAAAAGCCCGCACCATGTAAGCAGCCCGATTGCTTTCACTGATAGGCGGATAACCCTCAAAGCCAAAGGTGTTCTCATAGAGGGCATATCCCGTTTCGGTCAGGATGACCTGAACGTCTCTCCGGCCGCCATAGCGGGCCAGGACATCCAGTTCGAGCAGGTAACTGTCTATGGCAAATTGAGGATAAGTAGCTGTTCCCTGGTGAAGATTGTATTCGGGGGGATGGTTGTGAGGATAACAATGGGCAGCCCACAGGTCAAAGGAATCAACAAAGCCGGGGACGGATACCAGTTGGCGGGTAAAGCTGCTGTTGCCTGGGGTCAGTCCCCCGTTGAGAACCTTGATGCGTGAATCGCCCAGGCTGTGGATGGCCGCCGCCACGTCAACGAAGAAATGACCGTACTCCCAGGCGCTGGGCGACCCGCTCCACTCGACGGGCAGGTCTGGCTCGTTCCATACCTCGACGTAGAGAGTGTGTCCGTCGCGGCGGGGCAGCCCCTGGACGACCCGCTTGTAGGCCGCAGCGATAGAGGTATAATCGCCAGGGGCATCGGCCTGGGGTTTGATCCAACAACTGCCCCCCCATACTCCCTGGATGCGCACAACAGGCACGAGCTCACGGTCGTAAGCACCGTCAACGAACTCGACCCAGCACTGTCGCGGGCCCGTCGTCGTGTTGGTCACAGGGTACAGAAGTTGCTTGACGTGTCCCCCCGGGCCCACCAGACCGAGAGCCTTGTCCAGTTGAAAATCAATGTATCGGTCGAGGCACATGTCCTGCACATAGGTGTGGACGCCATAAGGGTTGTCATAGACCCAGGCAGCAGAGGGAGCCATAAAGGGCCCCCAGGTGAGATCACGCCCGCTGATTGCGGGGTCAGCTTCCGAGACGACCTGTCCGTTTATCTGAACAGTTGTCGAGCCCGGCACATAGGTAAAGCCTTCGGGCAACTTGTCGGCCACCGCCACGTCCGATAGATCTTGCCGGCGCGAGTTGGACAAAGTGATCGTATAGGTCACCAACCCGCCTACCTCGACCAGGCTGCTGCCCTGAGCTGTGATGCTCACATCGGAGGCCATCGTCAGTGGCTGCGCTGTCGTTGCGCCCAATAGAATAATCAAAAAGCCCGCCAAGAGGGCCTTTGCCCCTGACCAGAGTAGCCGTTTCCTCACCATGTTCTCCCGTCTGAGAGTGCGTCTGAAAATTCAGGATAGCAAACCCTTGCGAAGGTTAGGTAGTAGATTTCTGGACAAACACGCCTTCGACAACCAGAAAGTGCCCTATGGCAAATGCCTTTTGTAACCTTCGCAAGGGTTACGGCGGCTTACCAAGTCTGCCAGGTACATTATAACCTGATTCGGTTCCAAAGACAATAGGAAATTTGACCCACGAGCGCCTATCAACAAACAAGGGGCTCTCCGGTCCCATACGGAACCGGAGCCCCCCTCTGTAGGACTGACACTTATCTACGGGTATGCCAATGTCGTTAAGGTGCGACGCACTTACAGTGATATCTAAAAGGCTGCGATTTGACTTGATTTGGCGCTGGTTGAGTGCTTCCCGATGACAGCAAGTGCGTCGCACCTCGGTCCCGCTTCCTTAACTTGATGACATTGACGGGTACGCAGAGCATCAGGCTTTCGGTGGCTGGTCTGCCATCTCTCTCACGAGAGCGAAATTCTCCGCAATTTCGGCCATCAACGCCACGTGCTCCTGCTCTATCATGTCGAGGAATTTGTCTAGATGATTGCTCTGAACCACATCAATAGGAAAAGTCTCGAATCCAAGCGCTCCCATCTCTTTGCGGCTTTGATGGTCGGCCAGGTGCTGCAAATAGCCGACACTGCTGAGATTTGGCTCGTCGTCCACGATGATGCACTCATAGAGATGTCCATCAAAAACGATCACCGGGTAGCAGAGCCAGATCACGGCCCATATAGGGGGGCCTCCCTGAGGCGGTCGCTTGAGATGCGAGTCACTTTCGGTTCGAAACACGGTAGCTTTGATCACAGCGTCTATTGCCTGGTGAATCGAGGTGTTGGTCTGATCTCTGAAGGCTACGCGGTGGGATCTGCTCTTTCGACGCACAGTGAAATAGTGGTGCTCTATGCTCTTTTCCCTGGACTCGAGGAACGAATAACGATACAGCCCTGCGATGCTGGGGTAGCGCTTGTGTTCGAATTTCACTCGGGGCTCTGGCTCGCCCGCAAAGAAAACCCAGGGCTTGCCGTCGTCTTTCTTGCACTCGATGATCAGATTGTAGTGCAAGAGCACGAAATCGCCAGAGCCATCAGCGGCAAAGACCTGCCCGCCCCGAGTCCCGATCACGTCTATCTCACGGGCTCTGCCCGCATGCCAATCCATGTAGTAGACGTTGTTTTGCACACGCCAGCCCTGGCTCCGCAAGAGTCCTGAGGTTTCCAATTCCAGTGAGAACCCGGATTCTAGAATGTCTTTCTTGATTGCCTCGATCTCATTTAACATGGGTTCACCTCCCCGCCCCGATATTGTACAACACTATTCCCAAAAGTGCCAGTTGCAACGGACAAGCGTTTCCCTTCGCCCTCACGGCCCGTATTGTACTCGATAAAGCGCAATCATGCAAGAAGGACCGTTCACTCAGCTTTCAACGCTGCTGGGTCACGCTTCCGTCCAGACGACGATGAAATACCTGGAGCTGGGCCTGGAGGTGACGGCCAGTGACTTTGCGGGCTGCCAGGGCACAGAGGGAAGCGTCCACCACGACGCTGTGAGTACCGAAAAGGACGAGGCCGGTCACCTGAGAAGGGCCGGCCTTTTCGGTTTCAGGCATAACCAGCCGGATAGCGCCTTCACGCCCTCTTGACTGGTGGACGAAAAGCAAAGCCGTCCTGAATAACAGAACGGCCCTCTTCTCCTGTATCGTGGGCTACAACAAGCCCAGTAGATGATACCCTTACTTGTCTTTCTTGGTCTCTTTCACCCCAAACGGACAACGAATCTTGAGCAAACGATACGGACAGTTCTTATCGCACTTTTTCTTAGCCACCTTGCCTCCTCGGCCTAAAAGTTTCAATCTTCCGAAGGATATTCTTGTCTTTGCTGCCGGATTATAGCATACGTTGTGGAAAAGTGCAATTGGTGTCCCAACCGGGATTTCGAAGCAGTACAGCACTGCTCACCGCCCCAAGATGCCGGGCATTTTGTCAAACATGTGCCGTGGCATCGGGCAAGCCGATTGATGTGATGAGGCGACGTTTTCGTAGAACGGACCGGAGCCAGACCGCCTGACGCTTGCCCCTAATTGCCCGCTCTCCGCTGATGGCGAATCGGCTCCTTTCTCAAGCCGTCAATGAAGTGAAACAGCGTCAAAATAGGATGCCGGTAAACCATGCGGGGACCGGCATACCGCATCACGGCCCTGATCTTCTCCCTCATAGCGGGCTTGTAGCAATGCACAGGACACTTGGCGCACGTCGTTTTGCCCTCCTGGAACGGACACTTGTTGAGGCGCTCCCTGGCATAACTCAAAAGCTCTCTGCACTCGAAGCAAAGCTCTTCTCTGGTTCCATGCTGGCCATGACAATAGATGTTGATCATACCCTCAACAGTCTTGTCTTCCCTTGCTATTCTTGGATAGTCGTTAGACATGATGAATGCCTTCTACAAATCCTATTCGCCCGGCCGCCGCCCAACGGAAGCGAGACAACCCGCCCGCTCACACCATTGCATCACCCTGGCCAGCCCGTGAGATTGCCCAGTTGGTGGGATAGGTCCCACAACCTGCAAAGCCGGGTTTTTTGTTACCTCTCAGCAAATAGTCCTACCGTCTCGTCCTGCACCAGAACCCAGAAAGTATAGACCCCGACAGCAGTTCCGATCGGGATGTTCATCAAGTCAAAAGCGGCAAGTATCATGACCAGAATCCTTGCCCAGGGCTTCCGCTTCAACAGCCCAATGCCACCAATAATCCCAGGCACCGAGAGCAGAACTAATAGAAGAGCTACCCCAGATAATAGAAGAGCTACCCCAGAGCCGATGGCTGTGAGGATGGCCAAAGCTTCCCGATCTCCCGAGAGAACGCCAGGGCCAACCGTACCCGCAAAGACAATGATCACAACCCCAAAAACGACCATAGCAGCCAAAATCCCCAAGATGCCAAATCCAATGTGGAGCGCCCCTACAACGGTGACATGCTTTTCCATTTCTCACTCTCCTTTCAGTGAATCTCCCAACCAAAAAGCCGCCTTGACCAGGCGGCCACCCCGTGCCAAAATACCCCTGCCTGACCGGGTGCCCTCTCTATAACCTGGTCGGGACTTCCCCTCGTCCCCATAACGAGAGGCTCTTTATTGCCTCTCAGCCAAAACAACAAAAGGCCAACCCTCTCCCGATCAGCGAAGAAAATTGGCCTTCAATGTCTTACGCTCCTATCTCCTACTTGACTACTGGCTGTGATGGAGCAGCGACGATAGAATGTTGACGATTGGCGAATGTTTGACGACGATATTATATCACGTGTGGGGAGGGAGTGCAAGGAACATAAAATTACTATTTTCAGGACACACCAACGAGTTGTTATGCGCCGTGCTGAGGAACTACCCTCTTTTTCGATCGCCGCCAACACATCAGGAATAATATTCCAGGAATGGCGATTATCATCCATGTACCATAAGGAGCCACAAGATAGCGAGGAAAGTCATGAGTAATCGGCCAATGAATCAGAAGCACCGGAAGGGCTGCCAGATTGAAAACAACGGTAATCGCTCCTCCTAATCCCTCCCAACGCCAGGCAACGCCCAATCCCAGGACACTCAAAAGGCCGAATAGCGG
>Ga0180438_10003385_pt1 | contig 24179 bp, 15 predicted proteins | sample SS_ome_12_FD_132455 | JGI IMG/M metagenome (GOLD analysis project Ga0180438, IMG submission 132455) | Hypersaline lake sediment archaeal communities from the Salton Sea, California, USA - SS_3_D_2 metaG | ecosystem: Environmental > Aquatic > Non-marine Saline and Alkaline > Hypersaline >... | reverse complement strand
ATCGCCGTGAAGACCCGGCTGACTCTTTACTGGCAGCTGCGGCGGATCTGCGGTCCCTCCCTGACTTTTGTTTACAGCATCGTCAACGCCCTGATGTTCTGCTTCTTGGCAGGGGCCATGATCGCGGTGGCGGCCACTGCGGTGGGGCTCCCCCTGGGGATGACCATGCCGGGACTCCAGGACATGTACCCCAACTCGGCCTTGTGGATATTGGTCGTATTTCTGGTGGGAGCCGTGGTTACGGGATTGGCCATTCTCGGATTCGAACGCTTCGCTCATTTCGCTAAGATCTGCGCGCCGTGGATGTTTCTGGTCTTCGTGGCCGCGGCGGTGGCGGTCCTTCCCCGGCTGGGATGCACCACGCCGGGCGACTTCTGGCAGGTCGCCAAGACCAAGATCTGGACCGGCGTTCCGCTTGCCGGACAGAGCCAATTCACCTTCTGGCATGTGATGTTTTTCGCCTGGTTCTGCAACATGGCCATGCACATCGGGATGGCTGACCTTTCTCTGTTCCGCTTCGCCCGACGCTGGACCTACGGATTCGCCAGCTCCTTCGGAATGTTCCTGGGGCACTATCTGGCTTGGATCTCTTCCGGGATCTTGTGCGCGGCGGCCAATGTGTCCATCGCTCCCGGTCCCATCGCCTTCATGGGCGCCGGGCTGGCCGGGGCGGTGTGTGTGGTTATAGCCGGATGGACGACCGCCAATCCCACCCTCTACCGTGCGGGGTTGGCCCTTCAGGCCGCCACTCCCAATTGGAGGCGTTGGAAAGTCACGCTGGCGGCCGGCGCGGTCACCACCCTGGCCGCCTGTTTCCCGGCTCTAGTCATGAAACTGCTGGAGTTCGTGGCCCTCTACGGCCTGATCCTCATGCCGATGGGAGCGGTGATATTCGCCGATTTCTGGCTCTTTCCGCGCCTCGGCCTCCAGCCCAACTATGCCGCCGCCCGCCGCCGCCTCATCAATTGGCCCGCGGGACTGAGCTGGATCCTGACGCTGATTTTTGCCTTCTGGCTCCCGCTGGAAATCTATTTCAAAGGCCTGCCGGGATGGTTTGTCGCCCTGCTGCTCTATACCGGCTTGAGCTGGCTGGAGCAAAGGGTACGGCCGGCCGAGGAGATTTGACATGCGAAAGATCTTTTTGGGGATAGCCTACCTGGGATTGGGCCTGACCCTGGGGCCCTCCGTGGGGGTATTCAGCGGGTTGATCTCATGGCGGACCCACAGCCAACTGATGGCCGTGGGCATGGTGCTCTGGTTCGTGGGGGCCACGTGGGGCATGCGCCGTTCGAAGCCCGGTCTCAAGGAGAAGAGCAGATGAAGAATCTGATGACCTGGGGTTTGATTCTGCTGATGCCGGTGGTTTCGGGCTGCCGCAAAGGGCGATCCGCTCCGGTCGGCGTGCAGCACCTGCGCTGTGAGTATCTGGTCAATCCTTTGGGGATCGGCGAGCGCCGCCCCCGTTTGAGCTGGACACTGGAGTCTTCTCAAAGGGGACAGAAACAAACCGCCTACCGGATCCTGGTGAGCTCAGACGAAGCCAATCTGGCGGAGGACCGGGGCGACCTCTGGGATACCGGCAAGGTTCCCGGTGACCGTACCAATCAGGTCGTGTATGGAGGACAGCCGCTGACCTCTCGGCAGCGGTGTTTCTGGAAGGTCCAAAGCTGGGATAAGGACGGGCGACCCAGCGCCTTCAGCCCTCCGGCGTACTGGACGATGGGCCTCCTGGATCCTGAGGACTGGAAGGCGGAGTGGATTCGAGCCGACCGTCGTCCTCCTGAGTCCCGGATCGAACCGTTGGCTCCCGGCCCCCCTCCTCCCTACTTCCGCACCGAGTTTGCGGTGCAACCGAGTCTGCAGCGGGCCACGGTCTATGTCACCGCTAGGGGATTGTTCGAGCTGCGGCTCAACGGCATCCCGGTGGGCGATGACGTGTTTGCACCCGAATGGACCGACTACAACCGCCGCATCCAGTACCGAACCTACGATGTCACGGAGCTACTCCGTCCGGGGAAAAATGGGCTGGGCGCCGTGGTGGCGGACGGCTGGTTCAGCGGCTACGTAGGATGGAGAAAAAACCGTGGGAATTACGGATTGGAGAACAGCTTGCTGGTACAGCTGGAATTGGATTATGCGGACGGAAGCCGGGCCTCGATCATCACCGACGAGACCTGGCGCTGGGCGGAAGGGCCCATCCGCAGCGCGGATCTCCTGATGGGCCAGGACACCGATGCCAGGCTGGCCATGGCGGGCTGGGATGCTCCGGGATTCGACGACTCCTCCTGGCGTCCGGTCCAGGCCGCCGAGCCGACGGGAGCCGAACTGGTGGCACAGCCTTCCCCCCCCATCCGTATTATCGCCGAGATCAAACCGGCCTCGGTCAATGAATCTCGTCCCGGGGTATTCGTGTTCGATCTCGGGCAAAATATCGCCGGTTGGGCCCGGCTCAAGGTGTTAGGCCGCGCCGGAGACCGGATCAAGCTTCGCTTTGCCGAACGACTCAATCCCGACGGCACCATCTATACGGCCAACCTGCGGGACGCCAAAGCCACGGATACTTACACCTGTCGAGGAGGCGAACCGGAGGTGTTCGAGCCGCGCTTCACCTTCCACGGATTTCAATACATCGAGGTCACGGGATACCCTGGAGAACCGGGCCTGGATGCCATTACCGGATGCGCCCTCTCAACCGCGTGTCCCGAAACCGGGGTTTTCCAGTGTTCGGATCCCATGGTGAACCGGCTCTTTTCCAACCTGATCTGGAGTCAGCGTGCCAATTACATCAGCATTCCCACCGACTGCCCCCAGCGCGATGAACGGTTGGGTTGGATGGGGGATGCTCAGATCTTCGTGCGTACCGGCAGCTTCAACACGGATACCGCGGCGTTCTTCACCAAATGGATGCAGGACGTGGCGGATGCGCAATCCGCAGAGGGGGCCTTCCCCGATTTCGCCCCCCGTTTGAATGACAAGGTCCTGATGGGTTTCGAAGGGGCCCCGGCATGGGGGGATGCGGGAATCATCATCCCCTGGAACATGTACCGGGTCTTTGATGACACCCGGATCATCCAACGGCATTGGGAGGCCATGAAACGCTGGATGGATTATCTGAAAAGGACCAATCCCGACCTGATCCGACGGCGAGGGGTGGGCAACAACTACGGCGACTGGCTTTCTATTCAAGCCGATACCCCCAAAGACCTGCTGGCTACAGCCTATTGGGCCTGGGACGCCCGTCTCATGGCCCGGATGGCCGCTGTGATCGACCGCGAGAAAGAGTCCGCCGCCTATGCGGCGCTCTTCCAGGAGATCCGCCGCGCGTTCCAGGAAGAATTTGTGTTGGAAGATGGACGCATCCAAGGAGAAACCCAGACCGGTTGGCTCCTGGCCCTGGCCATGGATCTGATGCCCGAAAACCTGCGGCCAAGAGCCGCGGACCGTCTGGTGGCGGACATCCGCGCCCGCGAAGGCCACCTTTCCACCGGATTTGTCGGCTGCGCACACCTGCTGCCCGTACTTACCGATGCCGGACACGAGGCCACGGCGTTCGGCCTGCTGCTCAAAGACACCTTTCCCTCCTGGGGATACAGCATCAAACACGGCGCCACCAGCATCTGGGAGCGATGGGACGGTTGGACCGAAGAGCGGGGCTTTCAAGATCCGGGCATGAATTCGTTCAACCACTATGCCTTCGGCGCGGTGGGCGAGTGGCTGTATCGCTATGTGGCGGGTATCGATCTGGATGAGGAAATACCGGGATACGCACGCTTCCGGATCCGTCCCTTTATCGGCGGCGGCCTGGAGTGGGCTCGGGCGGAGTACGATTCCATTCAGGGAAAAATCATCAGCGGATGGTCCCGCCGGGAAGGCGGGATAAGCCTGGAAGTGCGTGTCCCTCCCAACACCTCGGCCGAGGTCCATCTCCCCTGCACCGATCGGTCCGAAATTCAGGAAGGGGAAAACCCGGCCGACCGAGCGGAAGGTGTGATGTTCCTGCGGCGGGAGGGGGAGCGGATCGTGTATGAGGTCGCATCCGGGACCTATCGCTTCAACTTCCCCTTGTCACGTGAGTGATGCGGCTGGACGGAGGCATTCCGGATCCGCCGCCCCGGCGCGGCCTTGGAGACCTCACTCCAGCATGACGGACACCGCAACGGCACCGATGCCGCTGTGGACTCCGATCACCGGGGAGACCTGCATCACATATGCGGGTTCTCGACGCAGGAGGGACCGCATCTCGTCCACATAAGTGCGGGCCCGACCGGGATTGAGTGCGTGGACCACGGCATAATTCCAGATCCGCCCTCGGGATGTCATCTCCTCCACGGCCTGCATGATCTTGCGTTGGGTCATGCGTCGGCTGAAGGATTTGGCGAAGGGATAGGATTTACCTTCCGCATTGAGGGACAGGATGGGCTTGACATGCATCAGCTTGGCCACCTGCCCCTTAAGGGGAGAGACCCGGCCTCCGCGGACAAAGTATTTGAGGGTCTCCACATCGACCAGGATCATGGTCTTTGAGATCCAATCCTCAACCTGAGCCAGGATGTCATCCGCTCCCGCCCCATCCCGAATGGCCTCCGCGATCCTTAATACCACCAATCCCTGTGAGACGGAGATGTTGCGGGAGTCGATGACATGGATATTCGCGTCGCCCAGTGCGCGCTGGGCCGCGAGACTGGATTTGAAGATGCCGGTCAATCCGTCGGCAATGTGAACCGCGATCACGCGTTTATAATGGCCGGAGAGGAAGGCCAACATATTCTGCACCGTCTGTTGACTCGGCTGAGCGGTCTTGGGATGTTCGCTTTCGCTTTCTAGTAAGGAGTAGAATTTGTCGGGCTTGATGGTGACCTTATCCAGATAAAGATCATCACCGAAAGAAAGACTGAAAGGGATGATGTGAATCTGAAATTCGTCCAGCAATTCCGGAGGGAGGTCACAGGCGGAATCGGTGAGCAAGCCGGTTTCGAACTTGCGCGCGTGACCGGCCTCGAACTGCCGGCGCATATCATCCACCTTGATCTGGGTCGTGACTCCAAAATCCTTCAGGCCGCTGAAAAGCTCGTCGGGCCGATCGGTGTGGACATGAATGCGGGCCTTGTCTTCCGATCCGGCCACAATGGCTGAAGTGCCGAAGGCCTGCACGAATTCCCGCATCCGATCCAGATCGATTCCCGACCCGCATAGGAGGGCCTCCGCGCAGTATCTCTGCTCGACCCGGCTGCGGTGGGAGTGAGTCGGAAATTCCACCTCCAAAGCCCGACTCTTCATGCGGTTGATGACTTTCAGTTTTCCCTTTTTGATGAACTCAACCACCCCTTCCAGAAAATCGACAAAACCCTTGGCCCCGGCATCGACGACACCGGCTGCGGCCAAGACTTTGAGCTTCTTAGGGGTGTCTTTGAGGGACTTATGGGCCACCCGCAGGGAATAGGATAAAAGATCGGAGAAATCACTCAGCCGGGCGCTCTGCTGGTGAACCGCCTCAGCCCAATCCCGGATTACGGTCAGCATGGTGCCTTCCACCGGCGCAGCCATGGCCTGATAGGCATAGTTGACCGCACGCTGAACCGCCTCGCCGAATGACTGCGTGGAAAGCCTGTCCCGATTCTTCACTTCCCGGCTGAATCCCAGCAGAAACTGGGCGAAAATGATCCCGCTGTTCCCCCGGGCTCCGGTGAGGGCCGTATCCGCTATGGAACGCAGGGTTTCTCTGATAGAGTGGTGCGGGGAAGCGCCTTCGGTGATGGAGCGCATGGTAGAAGCCAGATTGGTGCCGGTATCGGCATCGGGCACGGGGAATACGTTGATCCGATTGAGATAAGTCTGGTCCTGGATGACGGCGTCCCCCCCCGCCAGAAAGGCATAATACAGCCGACTCCCGTTGAGGTAGCTAATCTTCATGACCAAAAACTCATCATAACGGGACTCTCCGAATTATGCAAGCCCACAGGCCCGCGGCAAGCGTTCCTGAGGCCGTAATCGTTTGAGCGATCCGCCAGTAGGTTGAGAGGGAAACGGGTTCAGCCGCCGGTCGAGAGCTTCCCTCAGGGGGCTTGCTGATGTTTGACCAGGGCCTGCTTCTGCAGTTCGCGGGCGTGGATGAGAAGTTCGCTCAATTTGTCCAGAGCGATCCGCACTTTGAGATGGACCAGTTTGCGCTTGCCCTGCGACTGGGAGGCGAAATGCAGATTCAGAAGGGCATCCAGCTCCTCCGGATCCATCATCTGGTTTATGAACACATCGCGCTGCAGTTCCATCCGGCAAGATTCCAGTTCTTCACAATGGATCAGGATCTTGTGCTTTTCCAAAAACTCCGTCCGCCAACTTCTGAATTCTTCCGTGGCATATTCCGGCACCTCGCCCAGGAGCTTGCGCGCGTTTTGCAGGGCCGACTGATAGGAGCTCTCACCTTCCTTCAAGAGGTTGCGGGCGCGGTAGTAATCCCCTCCCGGCGCCACTGCCTCATCGGCCAAGAATTCCTCAAACAAACGCACCGCTTCCTCCAGACTCTCCTTGCTCCTTTGGACCTTGGGGAAGACTTGTTTTTCTTGCTCTTTCAGCATGGATTCGTCCTTCGTCACCTAGTTTTGATTTAGTCGGGGCAGAACGCAAAAAATCCCTACTTTTTGGTCTCTTTTTCGACCCGTTCCAGCGGCCTGACGAATTCCTCGGAATCCGCTTCGGCCCGGCCGGTGGTGTGAAGCTGGATGAAGCGCGCCAAGATGGCGGGATCCTCCCTGGCGCCTCCTTTCTTAGGCCGCGCATTTCAGTAGGCGTACTTCGGTGTCACATAAAACGAACAATACGCCACATCGGGTATGGATCGAATCACCCGCTGTTCCAATTCCGCGGCCAGCCGCTCGAATTCTTCCTCCGAAATGATTTCCGCGGCGTTGAGGTCAGCTATGATGATGATCCGACGCTCCGAATGGGCCACCACCCGAAAATCGTGGTAGCTCACAATCTCCGGCATGGCCGTCACCTGCTCCCGGAAGCGGTCTTCTACAGCCTGGATCTCGGGAGTCTTTTCCAAGAGAGGATCGGTATGGCAGACCACAGCACCGCCGTACTCCTTGCGCAGCAGGGCTTCACAGCGTTCGGCCGTCTCATGCATCTCCGCAGGTCCCAGTCTCTCCGGCACTTCCAAGTGCATGGAGATATGGTGATTCGATCCATAGTCATGCACGATGATCTCATGCACTCCTACCACGCCGTTCACAGAGCGGGCGGTTTTCCGGATCCTGCCGATCATGTCGCGGCTGGGCGCCTGTCCCAGGAGCGGCACCAGAGCCTCGCGGCCGTGGCGGAAACCTAAATACAGCAGCCAAAGGGAGACCATAATCCCGAGGGCCCCGTCCACCTGGGAAAGATGAAAATAGTGCCCGGCCACCAGTCCTCCGATCACCCCAAGCGACATCACCGCCTCGATGCGCTGGTGGTGGGCATTGGCGAGGATGGCATGGGAATTCACCCGGTTTCCCAGATCCAGCACGAACTGGGACAGATACTGCTTGATCAGGACGGTGGCGAACAGGATCCAGATCAGAGCCGGCCAGTAATGGACTTCATGGGGATCCAATGTCCGGTGCAGCGAGGCCTCAGCCAGTTGGATGCCCGACACGAAAAGAAATATCGACATGATCAAGGGGGCGACATGTTCCATGCGCCCGTGACCGAAGGGATTGCGCGACGTGGCGGGACGCGCGGAGATATGGAAGCTGAGGATGAGCACCACGGAATTCGCCAAATGGGACAACAGGTGGAAGGCGTTGGCCACCACGGAAACCGAATGGGCCTTGAGTCCCAGGTACATCTTGACCACAAAGAGCAGGAGTGTCGCCGAGACCGAGGCCCAGCCCGCCAGGAGGCCGTAGCGGATGCGCACGGATTTGTTATCGGTCCGAGCATGATCCTCGATGAAGAGCCGGATCAACCGCAAGTTGAGTGGTTTCAAGGCCCGCATCGTATCCTCAGCGTCACTTTCAGCTCGGTCTTCATCGCCGACACATCATCTCTCTCCTTGGATGAGACCTCTCCCCAAGGGATCGCAGCGCTCCCGCGCATGGAAGGCCGAGAGCCGGGTCGCTATGTCCGCGTTAACGCCGTTCTAGATATATGTCTTTCCGGTAAGGCACGCCAATGGAAAACGTCACACTCCTTTAGAGAAGCGGAAGACGCACTCCTCCCCCTGAGGAAGAGTTATGGGGGAAAATACTTCTCAGGCCTTGTTGACGTTTTTTGCGACCAAACCGCGTTCGTTTTCCTCGATGTCAAAGGTGACTTCGTCTCCCTCGGCGAGGGTTTTGAATCCGGCCATGGAGATGGAAGAGAAATGAACGAACACGTCCTTGCCATCCTCCTGTGCAATAAAACCATAACCTTTTCGTTCGTCGAACCACTTTACGGTCCCTTTAGCCACAGTAGGACCTCCTTTCAAACATATACAAAATCCCAGGCCTCAGGTCTCCACCTCGCTAAAGGCTTTTTTCCTTTCAGACAAAGCAGACCCCGAAGTAGATCGGGCCGTTGACCGAACCGGCAACACCACCGCATCATGATCCGGGATGAGGTGGGCGAATCGTAAAGAGAGGGAGCAGAGAACACCGGGAATCACTCTTTATGGCGGGTTGGGTTGTGGACAAAGGCTAACATCCGATAAACCTGATCCTAAACTAGATACAACACCTTAATCAAAATGTCAACCATAGATTGCATAAAAAAATACCGATCATTTATCCGCGGCCCACGGAGTGTTGCACACCATAAGCTCTAATCCCGCGAGGGTTTGCCGCGCACGGCTTCGTCGAAGGTGGCGCGGAGGCGCTCCAGACCCGCCTTGAGCTCATCCAGCCGTCGGTAAGCGTCACGGCCGGGCATTTGATCCGCCCGGTCGAGCATCCCGTAGAGATACTGCACCTGATCGATGAGTTGGGGCTGAGGATAGGGGCCCTCGGCGGTCACCAGGGCCCGCCGGATCTCATCCAACCGGGCCAAGGTGCTGCCAACCCGGCGGCTGTCCTTAGAGTCGTTCTCGGCCAGCTCCTTGCGCAGGTCATCGATTTCGGCCAGCAGCGTGCGGGCTTGAGCCAGCAAGTCCTGAACCTCCAGGCTGAGCCGTTCCTGGGCGATAAGCGCGGCCCGGGTCACTCCGTCCGCCTCCACCCGCGGGTCCATGCGGATATCGAAGCGGACGGTCCGGCTCCATTCTCCCACCGTAAGCCGTGCCTGGTAGGTTCCCGGCGCGACCAGGGGTCCCCCCCTCTGCCGCTGTCCCCGGGCTCCGGATTCGGTCGGTGAGCCGTGGCGCATATCCCAGGGAAGACGGTGCATGCCGGGGCTGCTTGGCAAGCGATCGCGCGGCGATCGACTGGCAAAGGTACGGATACACTCCCCGTCGGCGGAGAGGATTTCCAGTGTCACCGAGTCTTCCGGTGTTTCCACCAGATAGTAGCTGATCAGCACACTCGGTACCGGATATTCGGGAACGGCCGCAGATCCGCGAAATCCCCGGTAGCGCATGCGGACGGCATCCCGGGGAACGAAGAGCGTGTGGGCATCGGTGGTCTGCGGCGTCATCTGATGGAGGGGAGTCAAATCATCCAGAATCCAGAACGAGCGCCCCATGGTGGAGATGACCAGGTCACGGCGGTGAACCTTGATGTCGGTCACCGGGGTGACGGGGAGATTGAGCTGAAAGGGCTGCCAGTGTTCTCCGTCGTCGAAGGAGATATACAATCCGAATTCGGTCCCGGCGTACAGCACTCCCTCCCGGTCGGGATCCTCGCGAATAACCCGCGTCGGAGTGTCGGCAGGGATCCCGTTTCGACCGGTGGTCATTCGCTTCCAGTTGCGGCCGTAATCTTCGGTCCGGTATATGTAGGGCTCCCAGTCCCCCAGCAGATATCGATAGGCGGCGAAAAAGGCCTTGGCCGGCCGATGGGGCGACGGCTCGATGGTCTGCACCCGTCCGCCGGGAGGAAGATCCGCCGGGGTTACATCGTTCCATGTGACTCCGCCGTCGCGGGTGACATGGATGGGCCCGTCATTGGCCCCCACCCAGATCAGCCCCTTTTCCAACCGCGATTCCTGGACCGCATAGATGGTGCTGTAGAATTCCTCTCCGGTGATATCGCGGGTTATGGGAGCTCCCGAGATCACCTGCTTGTCCGGCTCATTGGCCGTCAGGTCCGGGGAGATGGTCTCCCACGTGACGCCCTCGTCGGTGGTGCGGTGCAGGTACTGGGAGGCATGGTAGATCACATCGGGATCATGAGGTGAGACATGGATCGGCGAGACGCGTTGGAATCGGAACTTTAGGTCCTTGGGATTGTGGCCGTACATGTTGGCCGCGCCCACATAATACTGTTGTTCCTGTCCGGTCACTTTGTTGTAGCGGCCGAAACGGCCTTTGCAGTTGGCATAGACGATATCGGGATTTCCCGGTTTGGGGATCGCGGGCCCCGTTTCGCAGCCGCCGATGGCCCGCCAAAATCCTATCGGGCCGGCGGCCGGGGCATAGGGAGGAAGGCTGGGCACCATGATGGTGGAGTTATCCTGCTGGCCGGCATAGACCCAGTAAGGGAATTGATCGTCCACGGCGACCTGATACAGCTCGGCTGTGGGCTGGTTGAGTTGGGTCGACCAGGTGCGGCCGCCGTCCCGGGTGACATTGGCGCCGCCGTCATTGGACTGAATGAAGATATCCGGATCAACGGGATTGATCCACATGTCGTGGTTGTCTCCGTGGGGAGTGGAGCGCCGCTGCCAACTCTTGCCGCCGTTGCTGGATTTGAAGAAGCCGGTGGTGTTGACGTATAGGACATCCGCGTCGGTGGGATCGGAATCCAGGTTGCAGTAGTAGAAAGGACGGTCGAGCAGGCGCGTGTTGTCGGTCACCTGGCGGAAGCTCAGACCGCGGTCGTCGGAGCGGTAGAGGCCGCCTTCCCCGGGCGGCGCCTCCATCAGGACGTAAACCCGGGCAGGATCGGCCGGAGAGACCGCCAGGTCACTCTTTCCGCGCAGTCCCTGCGGCAGCCCTTCGGTCGCCTGGTTCCAGGTGTCGCCGCCGTCGCGGGACACATAGACCCCGCTCTCCTGGCCGCCGCTTATTATGGTCCAGGGCTTCCGTTCGGCCCGCCACATGGAGGCATATATGGTCTGGGGATCGTCGGGTGCGAGCTCCAGGTCCGCCGCGCCGGTCGAATCGGAGATGAAAAGAACCTTTTCCCAAGTCGCTCCACCGTCCTGTGTACGGTACACCCCGCGGTCCGGGCTCGGCCCGAAGGCATGGCCCAGAGCCGCCACGAACGCGATGTCCGGGTCTCGGGGATGGATCTCCAGCGCCCCGATCTGACCCACCGAACGGAGGCCGATGAACTCCCAGGTCCGGCCGGCGTCTCCGGACTTGTAGACGCCCCGGCCGGCGATCACGTTGCTTCGGATGGCATCGGAGCCGGTTCCCACGTAGACGATGTCGGGATCCGTCGGGGCGACCCGGATGGCGCCGATGGAGCCCGTCGCGAAAAAACCGTCGGAAAGGTTTTTCCAGGATTGGCCGTAGTCCCGGGTCTTCCAGACCCCCCCGCCGGTCGCTCCCATATAGAAGGTCCCGGGCTGAGAAGGGATCCCGGCGACCGCCGTCACCCGCCCGCCCCGGGTGGGCCCGATGCAGCGGTACTTAAGTCCTGCGAACAGGGAGGGATCAATCTCTGGTGCACCTTGTTCTTCTTGGGAGCCGGGTGCGGGCACACTCATGGTGAGGCCCACGAAACAGATGGAAACCAAAATAAAACCCAATCGATGGATTATTCCGCTCGAATTCATAACCGCTCCTTTCAACCGATAGACAGCCTATCAACGGCAACTCATTCATATCGAAAAACCGGCCTTTATGCAACCGGGAAACCATGTTGTCGGAATCTCGGGATCTAAACGTTCTGGGATTCGTGAATCTATCGTCTTGTCATAGCGTGATGGCGCGATCATATGATCCGAACGAATCAGGGATTTGGCGCCGACCAATCCGACCGCGTAGGTGATCGGAAATGAGTTGTGCTTTTTCCCCCGCACTCGACTGGCTCGCTCCCTCCGCTCTGGCGCTGGAAAGACCCGCCGATGAGCGACAAAGAGCGGAATAGTCGAAACAGACGTCAAGCGCGGTAGGGATCACCCGCCACGCGGAACATGAATTCGGGATCGATGTGGGGTTCGTATCGACCGTATTCCTGCATCAGAATGATCTTGCGGTCCAGGAATTTTCCCAGGTTTTGGGCGTAGATGAAGGGCGTCTCCTCGGAGCCGGAGACGATCATCCACTCCACCGATGTGATCTCCCACAGCTCTTTGAATGTGCGGCAGTTCCGGATTTCGCGTTCGATCATGTCGCTTAATAGGCCCCGCATCCGTTCTCTAACCTCGCTATTCCGGCTCTGGATATAGGTATGCACGGCATAGATCCACAAGGCCGTGTTGCGCAGGGTCTCGAAGAGGCAACGCAGGGCTTGGGTCCTGACCATTTGATCTGTAAACGCATCCTCTGCCCTGCGATCACCGGAAGTGGATGCACGATTACGCCCACCCCGGAACAGAGCTTCCGCCTTTTCCAAGGGTCCCCAAACATGGGCGTCGATTCTCTCGACGGCTTGACGGGCATAATCCGGCGCCAGCAGCTCGAAAAGCACGTCCTGCGCCAGGTCCACGCGGTTGGGATTGTGAATGGAGGTGCACATGAAATCCTCGTAGTAGGCGCGTTCCTCCACGGGGATCCGGCCGATGTCCGGAACCAGGGGCCGGACGAGCAGGCGCTGCCACACCGCACCGTAGTGCGAGTAGATGGACAGGGGCACGAACGCGCGCACGGCCTCCTCGGCCGCCCTCCATCCCTCCACCAGCATATCGCCGTATTTTCCGCCCGCATATTTGCATGCCAGCTCACGCACCACCCGGTCGATCTCAAGGGCCGGATCCAGCTGGAAGCGGCGGAACACCTCCTGGTTGACGGCATAGGGGACCTTGTCCGGCGGGTGGATGCCTCCCAGGTGGGCCAGGTCTTCCATCCCCAATCGAGAGGCGGCCTTGAGCTTTTCACAGGTCAGCCAGGGAAAAGGAATTCCCAGCAGCGGCTCGTGGTTGGTGTGGGACCCGAACATGTGATAGAAATAGCTGCGCCCGCCGCGCTTCTTCAATTCATCGACTTTGTCCCTTTCCGCCTCATCCAGCGTGCTGTGCAGGGCGGATCCCAGGACCTTGATGTCCGTATAACGGGGATGGGAATAGTTGGCCTCCCAACCCACAGCCAGCAGGGAACTTCCTTCCACATCCACCCCATCCCCCAGCTCCGGCCAGAGATAAGCGAGTTCGCCGGCGAACGGTTCCAATCGGGTGGTGATGCGGAAGCGGGGATTGACCTCCCGGGCGGCGTCCCGCAGCAGCCGGAAAAAGCGCACCGCATTGGCAGCCGCGGCGCGGGCGATCTCGTCGCTGTCCTTCCACTCGCGGATGAGATATGCCCCGCCGTTGCGGCCCACGTAAAGGGATTGGGTGTGTTCGAATCCGGCCCCGGAGTCGTTGGTCCAGATCGATAGAAATTCCAGGGCCGGGACCTCCTGCAGCAGGTTCCGGATGATCTCGGCATAATGCCTGCGGACCACCGGATGGGCAATGGACAGGTTATAGCGCGGCCGGAAGGAGCGGAAGGGATGGTCCACGCGGGCGCCGCGGAGGGTGGGATAGCGTTCGAAGAAACGTTCCGGAACGGACCGGGGCTCGAAGCACAGCAGTCCGGGCGTCAGCCCGTATTTAAGGGCCAGTCGCGCGTTTTCGTGAAGCCGTTCCCGGTTGGCTGCCAGGTATTCCTCCGCATAGAGCCCCTGATTGAGCCGGCTGGATACGAACTGGTCCAGGGCCGGGCAGTAGGTGTAAAAATCCGGATAGAATTCCCCATCCACCCCTTTCTCGGCGGGAAAGGGGCCGGCCAGGGCATTGACCTCGACGTGGGTGAATCCCAGGCGCGCGTACTCCCGGAGGTAGCGTTCGCGGTCGAGATTCCGGATGAGGCGGGCGTACTGGGTCAGGAACAGATCGAAGGTGCTTCTTTCTTGATTAAAGGCCAGGCGCTGCAGCCCGGGCAGCTCCCCGATATCCCTTTCCAATAGATCCTCCGCCACGTGAGTCCAGGCCAAATAGAGGAACGCCGGCTGCGTGGCCAGGAGCCACCCGCAGCCCTTATCATCCACGTGGAAGAGCAAGGCTTCCCCCTCCTGCTCATCCGGCCAGGCCGCCGGGAGCTGGGCCGGCTTCCGCCCGGGAGCGGCTACGGCGATGTTCAAGACCGCCGGTTGGGAGCGAAAATCACCCATGCCGGCCGGCTTAGAGGCGGCCCCCGGCGCCAGGGTCAGCTTGACCTCCCGGGCGACGGTGGCCTCCACCGAAAGATGATCTCGGGGGATGCAGATGGACTTGAGGGCTGAAAAAAAATCTAAAACTTTGATGACATCCTCCTTGTGCGGCACCTGTCACGCAGCGGATGCCATTGTATAGCACCCGCGGGAGGCTGCGCAAGATCCGGCGCCGGCATTTTTCACCCGAAATGAAGGAGGGCTTAAAAGGGAGAATGAATCGGAATTCCACCGCGCATCGCACGATCAGCGCAGCTTTTTGAATTCGAGCCGGCGGAGATCGGGAAAGGCATAGATTTCGATCTTGTTTCCACTCTGGATGAGGAAGCCGGCGGGGAAGATTTGGAGGGTCCGTCCGGGACTGGGACGGAGTTGCGAGAAAGCCTTGAGCAGGGTCAGCTTCCCTCCCTCCAGCCGATAGACTTCGAGGTCATTGAAGGAGCCTTCCGCAATCTCTCCCTGCACGCAATAATAGCCATCGCCGGATACGTACTGCAGCCTATCGAGATCGGGCTCGAGTTCCTCTATCGTGTAACTTTGAAGGTCCAGCCGGGCGAATTCCTGGGATTTCGACGGCTCCAACCCGGGAGTCGTCCGGCGGCCGTACAGTTCCCTCGACGGCGGATGGCTCAGGTCGGAGGCATAGTAATACCCGAGGCCGAAGGCGTAGCGTTTCGGATTGGGGATGGTGCGGACGGTTTCGTATCCCCCGTCCTTTTCCTGCTGAACCAGGATTTGCCCATCGGAATAGATCAGGAGTCGGTGGTCGGCATAACAGGGCATTTTTTCGCTCTCGGCGATGGATTCGATGCGGCCATCCTCCCAGACTCTCAAAACCCTGATCCGTGTCCGGCGGGGGGCCCAATGGGCCATGAGAAAGAATCGCTGACCGTCGCTGTTACCGGCGCCGAACAGTCTTTGATTATTGAGATTGAAAAGCTTTACATCATCCAGCGGAATGACACGCACTTCTCCCGATTCGGTTTCAAGTAGCTCCAGTCGGGGCGCGGTATAGTCGCTTTTTCGAGTGACAAAAACCAGTGCCCCGGCATAATGACAGAGTGTCCATGAGAAGACGTCTCGACCTGGAGGAGAGGTATAGACGACCTCGCGCTCGTAATCATCGAGCCCGATGCGGGCGATTCCTCGATTGGTTTCGTAGTACAGGGCCTTCTGGAGTTCTACTGCCGAGAGTTCGAACGCCCGGCTAAAATAATAATCATAGGTGCTGATCTTATGGACACGATTTCCCTCGTGGACCTTGATACCCGCGTATTCATGGGCTTCGATCAGCCTGAGATCCTGTGTCAGATAGAATGACCGGTAGCCGGTCTTGGCGGCCGGAACCGTGATGAGCATGAAGGCCAAGATCCCCACCAGGAAAAGCGGGCCCAATAATGTGAAAAAGCGGCGGTTGAACGCGGCCACAGGCCTGATATCCAATTTCCTGAAGGACAACACAAACGAAATCACCAAGGGTAGAACCAGCAAGGCCGCCGTGACACCGATAAAATAAACCCACGCGGTGTCCGATTCGCCGGTAAAAAACGGCCGGATATCCACCTCGTATAGAATATATCCCTGGATCTGATGCGCGGTGCGCACAAGCCAGAATACCAGGATCCAGAATAGCACCAGTGAGAACAGGCAGACTATAAAAAGCACCAGAAAATTGTCTGAGCAGGCCGAAAGCGAGAGCGAGATAAAAAACATCACCCAGTAGATCAAAGTAAAAGCTGAAAAGGAGATGACCTCGAGATCTCCCCCCCCCAGCGCATAGAGGGCCGCAAATCCGGCAAAAAACACCAACGCGCCGGAGAACCGGGGGAGCGTTTTGAGCCAGAGAAGCTTGAGGCGGGAATAGGGCAGTGTCAACAGGTAAAGCAGGGCGTTTTGCGACCGGTCCGGCAGCACCAGGGAAGCCCCCATGAGAAAGGCCCAAAAAAACAGGCCGAACTGGAACATGGGGAAGAACACCTGGAAATAGGAGAAGCCGGAGACGATTCGGGTCAGCATCAAGATGGCGGGAACCGCACAGGCTGCGCTCAATAAGAACAGGCCCTGCCAAAAGACCTCACGGATTTCTTTTTTGAACATACTGGCCTCCGATGAATGCCTTGATGATCTGGTTCAAGTCCACCGCTTGGAACTCATAAGGAAATCGATCGGACATCTCCGGACCGAACGGGTAGACGAAATACTCGATAAAGGGTCCGGCCGGCTGGCTGAAGATGAAGGGAATCTCGGGGGATATCTCGGATTCGGACACCACCTTTTTCAACCGCATTCCCAGCTCCTCGGCCTGTTCATCCACGATGAAGCGGCCGTCCGCCATGACCAGCACCCGCTCCGGGATCTTTTCCACCTCGGAAAAGGTGTGGTTGACCAGAATGACGGTGGTGAGACAGCGGTCCATCAGATCGATCACGGCCTCCAGGAATTTTTCCCGCAGGTAGGGATCGATGACGTGGATGACCTCATCGATCAGGAGGACGTCGGGCTGCTGCGATAAGGCCAGAGAAAGATTCAGGAGCGTGCGCTCGCCGGTCGAGAGATGCCTGATCTTCCGGCTCTCATCCATCCCGGCCTCCGCGAACACACCGTACTCCATCTGCTTCAGCCCAAAGATCCGTTTGTGAAAATTCATGGCTTGGCGGACCGAAAAGTTTTCGAACAGACTGAGCTGGTCGGAAATAAATCGGATCTTTTTCGCTGTCGTGCCGTTCGGGTAGATCACCTTCCCCCTATCCGGCAGGATCACGCCGGCCAGACACTTCAGGAACGTGCTTTTTCCCGACCCGTTGGGACCGGCGATCAGGATGGCTTCACCCCGGCCGAGACGCAGGGAAACATCGTCCACTATGGTCTTCTTTCCGATTTTCACCCTTACACCCTGGACGTCAACTATGGTCTTGATCATCGGTCAAATCCCTCTCCATGAGCGCGCGAATATCCCGGGCCGTGGCCCCGAGTTTGAGGACCTTTTCCAAGAAAATCCTCCACTCGTCCTCCACCATGCTCCGCCGGAGGCTGTCCAGCTGAACCTCCTTGCGACTGACCCAATTGCCGCTCCCGCGGCGGCTCTCGGTGAATCCTTCGGACTCCAAAGTGTAGTAGGCCTTTGCGACAGTATTGGGATTCAGCTTCAGCAGCTTGGCGAGTTCCCTGATGGGCGGAAGCTGGTCGCCGGAATTAAGGCGCCCCGATATTATCTCTAATTTAATCAGATGGATAAGCTGCCTGTATAGGGGAAGCGGCGAGGCAAAATCGATGTTAAATAAAAACATCGGCATCTCTCATCAATTTATTGTATTATTTATATAATACAATTTATGACGGATTTGTCAAGCGATTTGTCGGGAAAATTGACAGTGTCGTGCCCTTTTCAGGCGGCAGCAAGGGGGGAAACCGGTCAAATCCGATGGGGCGTCAGCCGTTCCCAGGCCTCGAATACCGCCTGCACGTTGGCGGGATTCGCCTCCAGCCCGAATTCGCACTGGGCTATGACGCCGCCCTCGGCATAAAGGTGCTCCCACACCGACTCGACCGCATCCGCGATTTCGCGGCGGGTCCCTTGCACCAGCAGGTGCTGTCGGTCGATTTCCCCCCAGAATGTGATCCTGCCCCTGAACCGCCGGCCCAGCTCCTCGACTCCCATGCAGAAAATCTGGGCGTTGAGGGCGTCGATACCGACCTCGATGAGATCGGGGATGATGTCTATGATATGGCCGTCGGAATGCATGAAAACCCGCTTGCCGTAGGTTCGGGCGATGGAAACGTAATCCCGGTACATGGGTTTGAAAAGCCGTCGGAAGGTCTCGGGATGGAGCAGGGGTCCGCTCTGGGTCCCCCAATCGTCCATCAACGCTATGGCGTCCACCTCGGTCTTGGCCCAGGCCTCGACCTCTTTTTGATAATGGGCGTGGATGAGGGACAGCAGCTCGAACAGCTCGGGCGGCTGTTCCGCCAGGTCGACCAGGGCCTGCTCCATGGTCCGGATGAACTGCAGCCTCTCGAAGGGACGGACCACGGAACCGGACAGCACGTACTGGGAGGTGGAACGGCAAAACCGGTTGACCTCCTCGGTATCCAGCCGTAGGACGGACTGCGGCGGTTGAAAGCGATCCAGGTCCGCCCACGAGGAAATAAGGGGCTTACGGGCGATCCCGATGATGCCGTTACGGGGATTGCTGAACCGGCATCCCCACTCATCCACATATTCACCCAGTGCATAGCGGTCTCCCCGCGTTCCGGTCGGGCCGCGGTGGAGGGCGGGAGCGGAGACGATGTCGTCCGGAAACCGCGTGCAGAGGCTCTGCACGGCACGCGGATAGTGGATCTCAGCCCAGGGCAGAATCCAAATCTGGCGGGGAATCCGCTCGGGTGATCCCATGTCCAGCGTCTTCTTGACCAGCACCCGGGAATCGGCCGTCACGGGTGTTCTCCGGCCGGGATTGTACCGCCGGGGAAATGGGTATAACCGCGAAGGTCGACCGTCTCTCCCGAGCGGGCCCATGACGGGCCGGCCTCCGAGGGCAAGACGCCGTTCCGGTACGCGTCTATAAAGGCCTCGGACAATCCCTCGATCCAGATCCGCCCTCCGGGGCCATGCCGGGCATGCGATCCGGAGAGATCCGTCGGCTCCGCGACCGAATCCTGGATCCCATTCACGCACAGCGTCTGAGGCCGGGCCGCTGCGGGCCCGCACAGGATTTCCGTATCCGAATCGGCCGCGGCCAGACGGACGGCATCGAAGAGTTTCTGGAAGTGATGATCGGCCGCGGGCGCTCCGAGGCTGCGCCCCTCGTCCCGGCCGCTTCGGCACACGATCTCACCTCCCCTTCCCCGGCAAGCGATCTCGGCGTCTTCAAGAGTCAGGTGAAACCAGGGCCCCGACTCCTCCGGCACGGCGTGGGAGGCGTAAAACAAAAGCTCCACACCTTCATCCGTCCATATGCGGCAGGCGACGGAATCATAGTTCTCGATGGGAAAGACCCGATAGGCCTCGGCCGTCACTTCCGCTGGGTCGGCGCTCCGGTCGGCTTCCTTTCCCAGGAGATAGAGCATGTTGTGCAGGAAATGAGCCATGGCGTTGTTGGCGGGGCTGTCCAGTACCCAGCGGCCGGAGCGGTCTCGAATCCGGCCCGCCCAGTCGTTCCGTCGATAATAGGCGGTGTCCCGCGGCCACAGGCAGAGGCTCTTGAATCTAAGGGGACGGCCCCAGCGTCCGCTCCGGATCTCCGCCTTGAGCGCCTGCACCGCCCGGGAGTAGGACCATTGATATCCGATCAGCACCTTACGGCCGGAGGCCTGTTCCACCTCGATCAAGCGATCGGCGTCCTGGACGGTGGCACCCAAGGGTTTGTCGCACAGCACATGGCAGCCGTGCTCCAGGGCGGAACACGACTGGGGAACATGTTCGTGCAGCGGCGAAGCGATCACCACCAGATCCGGCTGCAGGCCCGAAATGAACAATTCCTCGAGTGAGGGAAACAGAGGAATGTCCTCCTGTTTGAGCTGCGGGCGCACCGGGCAGAGCTCGGGAAACGGCTCCACGGCGGCCACCAGCCGGGCTCGATCCGGGGGGACATCCTCCCGCAGGGCTCTGAGATAATGACGGCCGTAGCCGCCTATGCCGACCAGGGCCACGGACACAAGGCGGGAGGAATCGGAAATGACGTCCTTCAACGGCCGTTGACCCCAAGGGCTGCCTTTCTTATGGATCCAGGTCCGTCATAATGGGCGGTTCTGCGTTCCAGGAGGTCCGTCTCCTCGACCTGACACGTGTCGAGATCCACGGCCACGGTCTTGACCTCGAAAGGTCCGAAGCCTAGCTGCATATCGGCTTTCACGGCAGGCACCTGCAGGCGGCAGGACCGGCTCTTGCCGGTCGGCTCAAAGAGCCTCAGCACTACCCGGTCCCCGTTTTCGGACCGTTTCAGGGCGGTGAGCTGCACGGCTTCGTCATCCAGCAGCACGGCCGGGGCCGGTTTCCCGCCTCCGCCCGGGGGATAGCAGCACAGCACAAGAGGCGGCTCGTTAAAGACCAGGGCATCCCGGTCGATGTGCCCCAGACTCTCGGACGCCTCCCCACCCGAAAACCGGAAGCGGAAGAGGCGCTCGCCCTGATCGATGCGGGGGATGAAGCGGTCTTCCGGCACGAGCGGGATGTCGTCCGCGACCGGGTGGGCGGCATACGCTGCGGATCTCAAGAGCGAGAAACGCAGCTCGCCGTCCTGGAAGTCGAATCCGTAGCTCTGAAGATTGCTTACGGTCAGGGCCGAACGCCGGTTTTCAGAGAGAACGGCCACCCATTTCTGGGCCAGGAGTTCCTCTCCGGTGCGATCGAAATTCTCCACTCCGAAGGCCACCTGGCCCCTGCAGGATCCGTTCCGAAAAGGCGTAGGGACCGAGAGCTTCAGCATGCGGTCCTTTTCGTTCCAGTACACCCGGATGAGCATCTCAACCGTCCGCCCCTGTTTGGGTATCAGATAATGGACGCATGCCGTGGAGCCGCCGTATCGGAACAGCGCCTCCACCGTCGTCCGGACCGGGCCGTCCTCGACGATGCGGACGGGAGCGGCCGCATCGAGCCGTGATCCTGCAAAGGACGCGGCTTGGGAAGCCGTCATCAGGTCGAAACGGCCCAGCACGCCCCGGAAAGCCCTCACCTTCATCCCCCACGGATCGGGATCATCCTCTACGACCAGCAATCCCATGGCTCCATCCGTAAGCAATGGCTCCCCGCTCATTTCGAACCTTTCCAGCAGGCCGGAGGCGGGATCTATCACCACCCGCCCGTCATCCATGCGGAGCTCCAAGGGCGCTTCTAACGGCCTCACCGGGTTGGGAAGCGGGGCTGACTCTTTCAACCGGACGTTCAAGCGTTTCATCTGCCAGGGCTCGAGCGCCGCCTCGAACGATATCTTCTTGCGCTGGTCCACGGAGATGTTGCTGCTCTCCCGCTCCAGCTGGCAGGGAATCGCTCCTCCCGATTCATCTTGCATTTCGGGAAGCCACAGGATCGAACGGTCGCGGTTGGGCTCCAGGGGTTGAAATTCACAGGTTACGGTTTCTCGCACTCGAAAAGGATGGGGATTGTAGATGAGGATGGGAAACTCGCCCTCGGCCGCCGGCGCCTGCCCCGCCAGCAGGCTGAAAAAGGCCCGGCTCCTCACCCGATCCAGGATTTCCAGGCCGTGATCCATGCGCTGCAGGGCCTGCGCTTCCACTTCCAGGATGGATGAGCCGGGCAGGATGTCATGAAACTGGCAGAACAGCAGGTCCGCCAGTGCCGAAGCGAGTTCTCCGACGGGATAGGGCAGGACTCCGGAAAGCCAGGCGTGGGTCACGGTCTTTTCGGTGGTCAGAAAAAGATTTTCCAGGCGCCGATGCCTCTCCTTGATGCGGGACATGGTGGTGTAGCATCCCACGGCCCAAGGATTGAGATCGCGGGAAAATACCGGCAGGCGGTCCCTGCGGGCGTTCAACGCCGTGAAGTAGGTTTCCGGTACCCCATGACGGATGCGTAAGGTCCTCTCGGACCCAATCAGATCACGCAGCTCCAGGAGATCCTGCCGGGAGGGGCCGCCCCCGTGATCTCCGATACCCCAGAGCAGGATCCCGGTCTCCCTTTCCGGGTTATCCTCCACCCACTTCCGGACCTTCCAGGCGGCCTTGCCCAACTCGGAATTGTAATGCTCGGGAGCGCGGTGGGCCATGATCCGCGAACCGTCGTAGCCCTCCCAGATAAAATCTTCGCCGGGCAGGTCGAGGCTCTGCGGATCCGGACGACAGAACAGGTAGGAATCGTATCCCGCCTTCTTGAGTATCTGCACCATCCCCCGCGTGTGGCCGAAGGGATCGAAATTGACCGCCGTACGAGGTTCCACTCCGAACTTCTCCTCAAAATAGCGCTTTCCCACCAAGATCTGGCGGACAAATGATTCGCCGCCGGGAAGGTTGCAGTCCGGCTGAAGATACCATCCGCCCATGATATGCCACCGCCCCTGCGCGACCAGTTTCTGGATGCGGCGGAAAAGTTCCGGTTGGTAACTCTCTACCCACTGGTAGAGGAGCGCCTCGTTGTGGCAGAAGACAAAATCCTCGAATTCCTCGCAAAGTCGGGCCGCGGTGCGGAAGGTGGAGAGCGTCTCCGCCAGTCCCTCCTGCCAGGTCCAAAGCCAGACCGGATCGAGATGCGCGTTGCAGATCAATAACAGAGTCCGTCCGGACATGCCTCACTCCTGAGCTGGGTTCGCGATGCAGCCGTCGGAGGCTAATATATCGCAGGTATTGGAAAAAAACAAAACCCTTGCACAGAGATTATTGTCCAATTCATCCCCGCCCGCTGGACTTCCGGCGTTTTGGGACAGGCGGAAGACCGGGGCGTCCCCATGCCGTTCTGGAAGTGGATCTTGGCAGGGCTCTGGATCGTGTTCGTGGGATTCACCATCGCGTTCGTGGGAACCAGCCTGGGCGAAAACGAGGTGACGGCCGCCCGGTTGGGGGGGATCCTGTTCGGCCTGGCCGCGGTCATTTCGGGTATCGTCCTCTGGCGGATCCTGCATTTTGGCCGTAAGGCTTCGCCCTGAGGCACGATTGCCGACATGGAGACCGAAATACGGCACTCACCAGAAATACCGGAGATCAACGGCTTTCACAGATCACCCTCTAGATCACGATTTCAACACTGCGGAAAGGAAGTGGCACCCAATCGCTTGGGAAGAGTCGTCCGCATCCCTTGAAGGGATTTATAAGAAGCCTGGGAATCTCATGGAAGCCGGAATGAGCCGTCAGGATTTTCGGTACTGCAAACCGGTCTTGCGGCGAACCTTGCGCATGGTCTTGGCGGCGATGGAACGGGCCTTTTCCGCCCCCTCCGCCAGGATTCTTTCCACATCACCGCGCCGGGCCGCCAATTCCTGGCGTTTTTCCCGAAAAGGTTTGAAGTGCGCGTTGATCTTTTCAAAGACCATGTCCTTTACCGCGGCATAACCCAATCCGCCTTCCCGATAGCGGCGGCCCAGGTCTTCGATCTCGGCTTCCGATGCGAACAGGCTGTAGAGCAGGAAGAGGGTATCGTTTTCGGGCTCCTTGGGTTCCTCCACGGGTTTGGAGTCCGTGACCACGCGCAGGATCTTTTTACGCAGGACGTTCTCTTCGGCGAAGATCTCGATGGTGTTATCGTAGGATTTGCTCATCTTCTGGCCGTCCAGGCCGGGGATCACGGCCACATGGGGATCGATGCGCGGCTCGGGCAGAACAAAGGTCTCTCCGTAGTGATAATTGAAGCGCTCGGCGATGTCGCGGGTGACCTCGACATGCTGTTTCTGATCCTGTCCGACCGGGATGATATGGGACTGGTAGAGCAGGATGTCGGCGGCCATGAGCGTCGGATAGGCGAACAGGCCGTGGTTGGGTACGATTCCCCGCGCCACCTTGTCTTTGTAGGAATGGCAGCGTTCCAGAAGTCCCATGGAGGTGACGCAGGACAGGATCCAGCTCAGCTCCACCACCTCGGGCACATCGGACTGCACCCAGAAGATGGAACGCTCCGGGTCCAGGCCCAACGCCAGGAAATCCACGGCCGCGTCCAAGGTGCCCTGGCGCAGCTCCTGGCCGCTGCGCACCGTGGTCAACGCGTGGTAATTCACGATGAAACAGAACAGGTGGCCCTCTTCCTGGGCCTTGATCATGGGCCGCATCATGCCGAAGTAGTTGCCCAGGTGGAGATCTCCCGAAGGCTGGATACCGGATAGGATCCGAAGTGGT
>Ga0180438_10003381_pt1 | contig 24193 bp, 18 predicted proteins | sample SS_ome_12_FD_132455 | JGI IMG/M metagenome (GOLD analysis project Ga0180438, IMG submission 132455) | Hypersaline lake sediment archaeal communities from the Salton Sea, California, USA - SS_3_D_2 metaG | ecosystem: Environmental > Aquatic > Non-marine Saline and Alkaline > Hypersaline >... | reverse complement strand
GATGGCTGATGTGACCGACACCCCCATATCACCGGCATATATCGATAAACGGGACATCGATAACATTCGGCGTCGTGTCCTGAATATCGAGAAGATACGCCGTGTCCTGCGATGGTCGCCGATGATTACGCTGACCAAGGGTCTGGAGATGACGTACGACTGGCTCTGTAACGAAAATGGATATCCAAAAGCAAAAACGAAGATGGTTCTCAACGGTATTCGCAGAAACAGGAAAAGGAAGGCCGCCACTAAATGATATCGATGATCGAAAAGAACATGAAACGAGCGGCCCAGATGAACAGCAGGTTGAGAATTCGGTCATGGGATCAATCACTTTCCAGGATATTCAATATTATATGGCGCTATGGAGCGAGCGGAAAACGGTTTCGTCGCTATCTATTCGATTTTGTGAGACTGATGAAAGACTATGATATTATCCCAACCCTGCCCGTGACGGCGAGTGTCGTGAATCGACATCCCGACATGTTTATAAAAATTCAAAAACTCGGTGTAGAATTTGCAATTCATGGTTACAGGCATATCGATTATACACAATTAGATAAGGATGAGGTAAAAACCCACATCCACTCTGCCATTGACATATTCGAGCATCACGGCCTTCACTGGTCGGGTTACCGTTTCCCCCTGCTCCGACGGGACGATTCGTCGAAATCCCTCCTTAGACAGGCCGGCTTCCTCTGGGACAGCAGTGATGTTGTCTCATGGAATTCCTTGTGCCCGAATGATTTCTCAGAAGAACGATGGCAGGCTTATCAAATGATATTAGAAACCTATCATCCTGTAGATTCTGAAGATACACAAATTCTTCCTCAAATAGTTGATGGACTTGTGGAGATGCCTGTGTCTGTGCCCGATGACGACATAATCATCGAACGTCTGGGTTTGACGGACACCGAAAAAATCATCAGCATATGGCGTAAAATGTTGGATGAGACGAGGGAGCGAGGGGAGCTTCTCGTGCTTCAAATACATCCGGAACGATTTGACGTGTACTGCTCCTGCTTGGAAAACGTAATCCAAACGGTAAAAAGCTATGGTGATGTTTGGATTGCACCGTTGGGCCAAATTGCACGATGGTGGAAGGAGAAATACGGTTTTTCTTTCAAATTGGAAGAAGTGTCTCGCTGTCACTACAAGGTATATGCCAAGTGCTCGGATCGGGCGACTCCTCTCATGCTCGATCGTGCATCCTTGTTGAATGAAGGGGATCCTTTCAAATATGCCAGAGTGATGCAAAAGAGATCATGGGTAATCGAGAGCCCAACGATTCCCGTTATCGGGTTGAAACCCAGCACTTCACCAGAAATACTGGCCTTGCTGAACCAGGAAGGCTTTGCTTTCGAGATAACAGATCATCCCGAGACCTGTAGTGCCTGCTTGAAGTATCCACGTGTGCCTAAGGAAGAAGGGAAAGAACGAATGTACGAAATGCTGGAAACAACAGACAATCCTTTGATTCGGTTTTGGAGATGGCCAAACGCCGCTCGCTGTTGTCTAGCAATCAGTGGGGATATCGACGGCGTTGATCTTCGGGACATCTGGGAGCGCTTTTATGGATAACGCGAGTACCACAACCCCTTCTCTTAAGGAAATCCTCCGGCCGATTCGGCGGAATTGGGGAATGATCCTGATTACTTTTTTGGGCGTCGTCCTGACAGTAGGCTACTTGACTCTGACGTCGGAACGCGTTTATGAAGCTTCGGCCACGTTATCGATGCGTAACAGCGGGTATGTGCAGGGTGATTCGTTCGAACGACCGGATGTCTATACAATGAGGTACTTGATCAACAACCAGGTGGCCATCCTGGAGAGTCGAAGCCTGGCTGCCGAAGTGGCCAAGAGACTCATCAGTCTATTTCAAAATGATTCATTGAGCACTGTCGGAGTGGACGTGTTTAATAAGCGTCCTTCAATTTGGGAAAGGCTTTCCCCTTGGGTAAGACATCCTGTATTGGATTCAGAACTGTCGTTCATAAAAATTGTAGAGAAGTTTGTTAAGGCTACGAGGGTTTCGTATGGCCGGGATACGGATATTGTCGAGCTAAAAGCAAAAGCGCCAACACCCGGAGAAGCGGCACTCCTGGTGAATCTCTGGGTCGATATCTATCAAAAATACCAACAATCGGACACTCATGAAGAGGTCATACAGACGAAAAAGTTTCTGGAAACCAAGCTGCAGGAAGTGGAAGAATATCTCGAGGCGTCTGAAAATAAGCTGGTTGAGTACCAAAGGCAGAATAAGGTGGTCTCCTTGTCCGATGAAACAGAGCAGCTGGTGAGAAAGCTGTCTGAGTTTGAATCCCTGTACAACGAGACAAAGACGGATTATGAGGCGGTGCATGATCAGCTTATATACTTAAAGAGCAAACTCGACGATAGCAAGAGAACCCTGGTCGAGGATATGACCAAGCTGTCCAATCCGGTACTCCAGGAACTTCAAAGTCAGAGCGCTAATTTAATGGCGGAAAAGGCAGCCTACGAGGCCCAATTGATCGGTGCAGGTTTTAGCACGAAGGGTAATTCCAAGCTGTCCCAGATGGAGAGCCGGCTTAAGGGGATACAGGAGAAAATCATCGAGGAGACCAAAAAGTTGGTCGAGGATGACCTGAGGCATATCAATCCTCTGGATCACTCGGAGAACTTGATTTCTCAGATACTGGAACTGGAGACAGAACAGAAATCATTGGAAGTGAAGACGAGAGAACTCAAATCCATCGTCGATGATTATGCTAGAGAATTGGAAGTGCTTCCTAACAAGAGTCGAGAATTGGCTAGACTGGATCGGGATGTCCAGGTCAACACAAAAATCTATGTGATGCTCCGGGAACGGTACGAAGAGACAAAAATACGGGAGGCGGGGCAGGTGGGCATAGCCCGTGTGTTGGATCTGGCGGTTCCTCCCAACAAACCGATCCATCCTAAAACACGGTTGAACATGATGCTGGCCTGCTTATTTGGACTGCTTCTGGGAATCGGAGTAGTCTTCGTACGCGAATACTTCGAGGATTCTATCAGACAACCCAAAGACTTGGAGGCTCTGGGTCTCCGTGCCATAGGCAAAGTACCCATCGGCAGAAACAGCAGATCCCACAACTGGCGTGGTCGCAGGAAGAAAGACTGGAGTGTTCACAGGGCGAAAGAAATCTACCACAACCTTCTTATTCAGAATGTCGGTCAGCCAGCGGTGAGTGAAGCCTACCGTTCCCTTCGGACGGTTGTTTATCTGACATCGCATCAGAAAAAAATGAACACGATTCTCGTCACCAGCTCCCATCCGGGAGAGGGAAAATCGACGACAGCGTCGAACTTAGCCATCACCATGGCGAACCGGGGTGTGAAAACACTTCTCGTAGATAGCGATCTTCGACGGCCTGTTTTGGATGTCTTGTTTACCGGGTCGATTCGCAAAACAGGACTGACGAGCCATCTGGGTCATGTAATCCAGTGGAAACAAGCCGTTCGGGAAACGACCGTAGAGGGGCTTTATCTTCTGGCTGCCGGTGTGGGCGTGAAAAATGCATCGGAGATTCTCAGTTCACGGTCGATGTTCACATTGATCAAAGAAGCGAAGGATGAATACGGCATTGTGTTTTTTGATAGTCCGCCCTTGCATCCTGTCACGGATGCGGCCGTGCTGGCATCATTCGTGGATGGCGTTATTCTGGTGGTAAGGGCAGAAAAAACATCCAGAGAAGACGTGAAACGCTCGATGGAAATCTTAAAAAGCGTGAATGCCGATATTCTAGGGGCTGTTCTTACGGGTGCGGAAAATACCAGATACAAAGGGTACGATGATTACTACCAAGTGCACTATAAAAAGCGGGGCGAAAAAAAGTAATAGCCTCCGCGAAAAGCGGGGACAATAGGAGAATTGTAATGATGGGCGATATCGGTGCTGTCGTCATCGGTGGACATTTTCAGGGTCTGGGCGTTGTCAGGGCTTTAGCCCGACACGGTGTTCGCGTGGCTGTGATCGACTCTGAGCCCTGCCTGAGTCGGTTCTCCCGGTATATCTCCACATACGTCCGCTCTCCGAATGTACGAAATCAGCATACTTTCCTGCATTTCCTGAAAAGACTGGCCCTCCATCAACACATGGAAGGATGGGTAATTTATCCGACGGACGATGAAACGGTTCACTTTTTGTCCCGAAACCGGGATGCGCTTAAGGATTTCTATCGTATCCCAACACCGTCATGGGATGTCATTAAGTTTGTGTACGATAAAAAACAGAGCTATCGGCTTGCAGATAAAATCGGTATCCCCATACCCAAGACGTATTATCCCGAAAATCTGGCTGACGTTAAAAGGATGGATGCCCCATTCCCGATGATCATCAAACCGGCTGTTATGCGTAACTTCTTTCGGATTACGGGGAAGAAAGTCTTTCGAGCCCGGAATCGTCAGGAGCTTGAAACCATGTACGTCCAGGCAAGCACGATTATCGATCCTGGGGAGATTCTGGTTCAGGAAGAAATTCCTGACGTGTCGCATCATCTCTACTCGTTCTGTCCATTATTCAAGGAGAAAAAGGTCCTGGCTAAAATCATCGCAAAACGCCCCCGGCAACATCCCATGGATTTTGGTCAAGCCAGCACGTTTGCCGAAACGGTGGATATTCCTGTGCTGGAAATCCTTGGATCCCGCTTCCTTTCGGCCATCGATTACTATGGGCTCTGTGAAGTCGAGTTTATTCAGGATCCCAGAGACCGGCAATTCAAGTTCTTGGAAGTCAACCCACGCATATGGGGATGGCACACCATCGCCGTACGTGCCGGTGTGAATCTGCCGTATTTACTTTATTCAGATATGGTTGATCAGGATGTGAAGAACGGTTATTTCGAAGAGGGCATCAAATGGATGCGCTTGACAACGGACATTCCCACCGTCATATCGGAAGTTTTAAAGGGTAGAATGCAACTCAAGGATTATGTACGATCATGGAAGGGCGAGAAGGAATTCGCCGTGTTTTCCCTGAATGATCCACTTCCGTTCATCGGAGAATTCTTTCTTCTGCCTTACCTGTGGAGAAAGCGGGGTTTCTGATGGCCATCATCGGATCGACAATACTTCTATCGTGTTTGCTTCTTACGGCATTGGCCTATAAATGGCAAATTCAGTGGAAGCTGGGACTGCTTTACGGCTTTTCCATCGGTCTTATCGCGGGATGCCTGGTGTTCGGCATGCATAGGCTCCTCCATCCGCTTTCGTGGACGGTCATTTTACCATTGCAGTTATTTTTTATCCTGGTACTGACAGTTACAGGCATTGCGCTTCGATTCTATCGGGATCCGGAAAGAGACATTCCGAGAGCGAAAAATGTCATCGTGTCGCCCGCCGATGGAACGGTTCGGTACGTGAAACCCATCCAGAAGGGCGTTATTCCCCTGTCTACTAAAAAGAATAAGACACATCGACTTTTGGAATTAACGAAGTCGGATTTGCTTCGTGATGGCGCCTATCTCGTGGGCATCGAGATGAGTGTGTTGGATATTCATGTGAATCGTGCACCCATCAAAGGTACAATCGTTTATCAACAGCCGTCGAAGGGTAAGTTCCTGTCCCTGAAAACAATGGAATCCGTACTTGAAAACGAGAGGGTGACCACTGTCATCGATAACGGGTGTTATCAGATCGGAGTCGTGCAGATTGCGTCACGCCTGGTACGGAGGATCGTATCCTATCTGTCCGTGGGCGAAAGTGTACAGAGGGGGCAGCGAATCGGCATGATCACATTCGGGTCCCAGGTAGACGTGGTCGTCCCCCAATTGGATGGCCTTCAAATCCTCGTGAAACCCGGGGAATGGATAGAGGCTGGAACCACGATACTCTGTCAACATCGTCATGAGAAATAACGGTATTCTATCGAAGAAAAGGACACGAAAAAGGTATGACAAAGATGCTAAAAATTTACTTGCTTGCTTATCCTGACAATCCTGTGGGAAACGTATTCATTCGGACGTTTCTACGCCTGGGTATTCCCATCGCCGGTATTATCGTTGAAAACAAAACGACGAAGGGTAATTGGAGCCGTTTGAAGAAAAAAATCCAGAAGGATGGATTCTTTACTTCGGTCAAGAGAATGGGGGAGGTTTACCTGCTGCGCATTTTCAGGCAAAATATCGTGGCTTTGGCCCGTAAGAATCGTATCGACGTATATTGCGTCGAAAAGTTCAACAGTCGTGCCTGCGAGGCTCTCTTAAAGACATTGGATATCGATCTGTTTGCCATCGTTTCGGCTCCAATCTTGAAAGACTATATCTTCACAAAGGCAAAAATGGGCTGTTTAAACGCCCATCCGGGCTGGCTTCCCAAATACCGGGGATTGGGAGGCAATGCCTATGCTATTCAGAACGGGGATGCTCCGGGTGTAACGGTTCACTTTATCGATACAGACATCGATAAAGGGAAATTACTCATACGGGAGAAAGTCAAAATTCGACCTGGCGATACGGTTTCAGAAATAAACGACCGGGCCATGGCTCGTGGTGCAGAGCTCATGGCCGATGTCATCATGCAATTGGCAGAGGGTAGGATCAAGGAGCCTAAGATCGACGAACCGGCGGGTGAAATGTACTACGCCATGCCATACCCGTCGGTCAAGAAATTAAACAAGAAATTACGAGATGTTGAATTTATACAGAATTTAAATTAGGGAGAAAAACATGCGATACAGCCGCGTTTTACTCGTCAGTCCGCCATCGTCCAGTTACCTGGGAGCCGCCAGGCCACCCCAAAATTTAGGGTATTTGGCTCAGGCCTTGTTGGAGAATGGGATCGAGTACGACATACTCGATATGCGGCTGGGGTATAAATGGAAGCATTTAGTCAAAAGGATAGAAGCCTTTCAACCAGACATCGTGGGTGTCACAGTCGTGTCCTTGGAATACAAGAAGACGTACGATTTGATATCGACCATCAAGGAACACTATCCGGATGTCAAAACCGTCGTAGGCGGACCGCATGTGACTGTGCTCCAAGAGACTGTGCTGGAAGAATGCTTAGCTATAGACTTCGGTGTCGTATACGAAGGAGAGGCGACTCTGGCAGAATTGTGTCAAGATGACATACCCGTTCAGGAGATTAAGGGTCTTTTACATCGGCGGAACGAATCCGTTGTGTACAATGGACATAGGGCATTCCCAAAAAATCTGGATGATATTCTGTTTCCGACGTATGAGAAGTTTGAGCTTAACAAGTATATTCGGGAAATGCCGTTCAATTCCAGCCGAGGCTGTCCATTGAAATGTATTTTCTGTCCCAACAAGATGATTACGAAGAAGTTTCGCTGGCGCAGCGCAAAAAATGTGGTCGATGAAATAGAATACTGGTACAACAGGGATTACCATGTGTTTAATTATGATGACGATAATTTCACGTTCTTTAACGATCGTGTCTACGAAATATGCGACGAAATAGAACGTAGGGGCATCCAGGATGTGGAACTGCGTTGTTCCAACGGCATCAGGGCTGACCGGGTTAACCGGAAATTACTCCGGAGGATGAGAGAGGTGGGTTTCAACTATATCGCGTTTGGCGTCGATGGCGGTAATAATAAAATGCTGAAGTACAACAAAAAGGGTGAGACCATCGAGCAGATCGAGCAGGCCATAAAAGACGCCTGTGAACTGGGCTTTGACGTGAAGATATTTGTCATCACCGGAATGCCCCATGAGACGATGGAAGACATCGAAGATTCCCTCCGACTGGTAAAGAAGTATCCCATCAAGCGTGTCATCTTGAACAACCCGGTTCCGTATCCGGGTACCGAACTCTTCGACATCGTCAAAGAAAACGGTTGGTTCATCAAACAGCCCGAGGAATATCTAAACGTCGTTACAGAGAATGAGGACATGCCTGTGTTTGAGACACCGGAGTTGTCGTACGACGATCGACTCAAGATACTCAAGCGATGTCGAACGATCGAAAAAGCCGTAACGCGGAAAGCCGTTCAGCGGATGTACAAGAAGTATTTATTTTTGGGAACGATTGCTGGTGTTATTTTCGCATCGAATTTCATGCAGCGCATGTTTTTTGAAAACATGATGTTCCGGAGATTCATCGAATACATACGGTATCGAAGAACATTGGCCAAGAAAAAACAGTTGGCAGCTATAGGGTAGAGACGCATGAACGTATGTCAGATCTCTTATTCGGTGTATGAGTACGACAATCGCGTGCACCGATACGGGGAAACTTTGCTCGATCACGGAGACGAGGTAGATGTCATTTGCCTGGGAATGCACGGTGACACCGAAAAAGTGGTCGATTTCAACGGTGCGACCCTTTACAAAATTCAAAAGCGAGAGATCGACGAACGGGGCCCTATATCATATTTGTTGAAGATCATGCGATTCTACACAAAAGCCTCCTTCAAGGTGACACGATTGCATGTATCCAAGAAATACGACGTCATCCACTACAACAACATCCCTGATTTTGGGATCTTTTGTACGGTGATTGCCAAACTGTTAGGAGCCCGTATCGTTCTGGATATACACGATTTGGTGCCGGAGTTTTATATGCGGAAGTTTCATCGTGATGAGAACCACATCATCATCCGCCTCTTGAAATGGATCGAAAAGGTCTCTTGCCGCTATGCCGATTATGTCATCACAGTCACGGAGATATGGAAAAGGGTGCTCATCAGCCGTTCGGTCTCCGAGGAGAAATGTTCTGTCATCTTAAACGCACCCTATCCTCCGTTGTTCGATTTCAAGTACGAAAAATCTGAAGATAAAAAAGGAAAGCCTTTTACTCTCTTGTATCATGGGGCCCTGAATGAACATTTTGGTGTGGACTTGGCCATACGTGCCATGGACATCGTTCGTGAGCACGTGCCGCCGTTTCGATTCCTGATCGTGGGGAACGGGCGGGAAAAGGAGAATCTGAAAAAGCTTGCCCATGCTTTGAACCTCGATGGACATGTTATTTTTCTCGATCCCGTGCCTCGGACGGAGATACCAGGTCTGATCCAGCAGGCGGATATGGGTGTTGTACCCAAACGGTCGAAAGGTTTCGCGGATACGGCTCTCAGCTCTAAGTTATTGGAATTTGTGTTCATGAAAATACCGGTGGTCGTATCGCGAACCACGGCTTCCCAGACGTATTTTGATGATTCCATGGTCGCGTTCTTCGAGCCGGAAAACGTGCAGGATTTGGCTTCATCCATCATCGGATTGATAAAAAGCCCGAAGAAGAGAACAGCCCTATCGAAGAATGCCGATGTATTCAATCGTCAGCATCATTGGGATGTGTATAAGACGCGGTATTTTGAAATACTGGACAGATTAGTGAGTGTCCGTTAAATAACCAGTATAGTAGAGGAATCCACCGATGGATCTACTCAATCTAAATTCATTCTTGAAATTGGGGTATTTTTTAAAATATCAGAATCCAACGATCAGTATCGATATATCGGGTGTAAACAAGGCCCTGTATCATGACTGGGACGAAGATGCGTTGATCCAGATGGGCATCCAGTTATTCAGGGAGGCCATTGACGCCGACTTTGAAACGAATCGTCTACACGCGGTTCCCCTCAGCGGTGGTCTGGATAGCCGGGCCATTCTGTCATTGCTCCTCGAATTCACAGAGGCCAGGAATATATCAACCTATACGTTTGGAACACCCGGAACCTTCGATTATGACATCGGAAATTTTGTCGCAAAGAAGGCAGGGACTCAACATACGGCGTATCCGATGACCGAGTATCTCTATACCATGGACGAATTACTCGATCTTTCGAAACGCTTCCAGCATCAAACGATTTTATTTTTTCATCCGCCAGTCTGGGAAATCGACAAGCGATTCAAAGATCATGTGATCTGGTCGGGATTCATGGGCGATCCAACTGCCGGATCGGTCATGCCTAAGAATCCGTCTATTCTCCTCGAGGATGCAAAGGATCACTTTTTGAACAAATCTCCCTTAAGATCAGATATGCTATTAAATTGCCCGCGTACTGATCTGTATCCCCTGATTGACTGGGACGGTTTTAACTATAATCATTTGAGCTATGAAGAGCAGTTGAATTTCCGAAACAGGCAGTTAAAATATATTGTTCCACAATTATTATACCCCGAATATGAGTATAAAACGCCCTTTTTATACCCAGTATTTTTCAATTTTATGTTGAGTCTACCCAATAAATATCGAAAAGGTCAGTTTCTTTACAAAAAGATGTTCCTCCAACATTTTCCATGCCTTTTCCTCCTGCGCACGAAGAAAAACCTAGGTCTTCCTTTGACGGCTTGTCGATTTCGAACGAAGAGTCGTGCGATCCGTATAAAAATTCAAAAGGAAATCAACAAAATACTTCCTCTGGTTGTCAATCCATCCATTAACTATCTTGATTTCGATTGGTGTCTCCGAAAAAGAAATGACTTGAAGAAAATCGTGTACGATAGTATCGTGGATTTGAAAATGCGGAAACTCATCGATTGGATAGATTTTGATACGTTGTGGAACGAGCACATGGGAAAAAAGAAAAATAATGCGGCCGCCTTGATGATACTGGCCTCGTTAGAGATTCATATGAAAGCCGGACTGGTATTGTCCTGAAGGCCGGGGAGAATGGAGCATGGTCATCGACCGTTTTACAGAAGAGCAGAAAAAAGCCTGGGATGATTTTGTATTCCATCACGAGGAGGCAACGTTTTTCCATCTCATGGGATGGAAAGAAATCATCGAAAGCGTGTTCGGGTTACAGCCTTTCTATCTCATGGCCAAGATAGGTGAATGTATCGAGGGCATTTTGCCCCTGTTCCTGATGAAACACTGGCTTTTTGGCAAGAAACTCATCTCAATGCCGTATGCCGTTGGTGGTGGTGTCTGTGCCAAATCGAAACAGGCTGAGACGATGCTCATCGATGAGGCTGTTGCGCTATCGAAAAAGTTGAATCTGGATTACCTAGAACTCAGACATGTTCGTGAAAGGCCGGGCGACCTGATCACTCGAAAGACGTATTTTACATTTCTCATTGAATTGAATCCGGAGCCAGAGAAAGTATGGAACAACATAAGGAAAGATTCCAGGCGATGTATTCGCAGGGGATTGGAACAGGACATGGAAATAGACATGTCCAGTAAGGATGTGAAAGATTTCTACCGGGTGTATGCTCGTGGCCAAAGAGATCTCGGCACACCTGTAAGCAGCTATAGATGGATTAAACAGGTTTTTGACGCATTCCCCGATAACCATCGAATAGCGAGGGTTCGGTACCAGGGGAAGACGATTGCCTCTCTTATTATTCGTGAATTTAAGGAAACGGTATTCCCAACTATCGGCTATGCGTTAAAAGAATATCGGCAGATGTATCCCTTCTACGTGCTGTTCTGGAAACTCATCGAAGAAGGCTGTTTGAAAGGATTTAAATGGTTTGACTACGGACGAAGCATACCGCAAAGCGGAACGTATCAGTTCAAAGTCCATTATGGTGCCCAGCCCGTACAACTGAATTATCAATACTACTATAACAATAGTAAGAAGTTGCCTGATACGAGTCAATCGAATCCCAGCCGAAAGCGGTTCGCCCGTGTATGGAAACGACTGCCGCTGCCAGTGGCAAACACGCTGGGACCGATGATCAGAAAGTATTATCCCTGAAAGGTATCTGTTGTGATGCGTGTATCTCGGAATCGTATTATTCTTTCCTAGAATAGGGGAAATGGCATATGGCTGGAAAATATTCTTCGATAAAACATGTTTACCGAGAAATACTTCAACTTATTCGGAGACATGCTATAGGGAATAAATTACGAGTGTTACTCTTAAAAATGGCCGGAGCGAATGTTGGAAAAAAAGTTTTTATCGGTCAGGAATTCTTCGTTTTTGATTCCGGCAGAACGGAGCTGTTGACGATTGAGGATGATGTGGGCATCGCGCCTTTTGCCATCATACTGATCCACTCCGACCCTGGGACGAAAGAATTGAGCAAACTCTACCCGACACAGTCATTACCCGTAACCATCAAAACAGGGGTATGGATCGGAGCGAGAGTCACGATCCTGGGCGGAGTCACCATAGGGGAGCATTCCATCGTCGCAGCGGGTTCTGTAGTGACCAAGAATGTTCCGCCCTATACCCTGGTGGGTGGCGTGCCCGCTGTAAAGATTAAAAAACTGAATCCGGCGGAAGCGAATTGAAAAAGGTGAACGCACATAACGACGTACCCGTCATCATCACATGCGATGTTGATCCGACGCCTGAGAGCACGATCAGCGACAAGCGTGATGCACTGGAGAAGACGTCGACCTTATTCGACGAATTCGGCATCAAGAGCACGTTTTTTGTCGTGGCCAATATTGCCAAGGATTACCGGCCTCAGATCCGGGATTTACTGAACAAAGGACATGAAATCGGATGTCACGGCCTGAGTCATGATGAAAACGAGGAGTACAATAACCTGCCGGAGGAAACGCAGCGGGATTACCTGACCTCGGCTACGAAGATACTCGCCGATATAACGGGTCAGGCTGTAACGTCGTTCCGAGGGCCGAGGGTGAAAACCTCCCATATCACGCAGCAAATTCTGGAGGAATTACATTACAAAGCCGATGCGTCGGTGTGTTCACAACGGCTCGATCTGTTGAGCTCCAACTTGATCAATACCAAGTGGATTTTTGCGCCACGATTGCCGTACCATCCACATCATCAAAATGCGTTCAGAAGAGGGGAGAGGAATTTATGGGTTGTTCCGGTCTCTGCCATCGTTCTACCGTTTGTATCAGGCATGCTGTACACGTTTGGGTTGACGTTCACAAAGTTGATGTTCCGTCTCTTGTACAAGGAAGCACGACAAACCGGTAAGCCCATCGTGTATCTACTCCATCCGGTCGAATTCGCACCCAAGACGGTTCGGCGCGAGAAACGATATCCACTCTTGGTGGAAGGATTCCGATTTCGGCGTTCCCCATTGATTTTCGAGCAGGATATTGAAAGACGCCATGCTGCTCACGAGGCCTTATTCTCTTATATGAATTCTTTTGAGCATATTCGCTATAGGACGATGCTCGATTATTGCAAGAACGGACTCTGATATGCAGGGGATTTCATCCGACAATCTCGTAACTTACTCGAACAAGCTTTTGAAGAGTCTGCTGATTCTTTTGGCGGCACTTTGTCTGGGTATTGTGCTTTATGCATTGACGACACCGAGAATTTCCATATACTTTATTGCTTTCTTGTTTTTCCTTGTGTGTTTGCCGTTTCTTTTGATCTATCATGAATTCTTCGAGAAGGTGTTTGTGGGGATACTCCTGTTGACGTTACCTCTGCTCATCGACAAAACCATCAATATGACGGAGCACTCAGGAGGCGCCCGGGGCTTCATCATCTCGCTTCATGATATCGCACTTGCTATTTTAGTTCTTCTATGGTTTTACAGGATGTTTGTCCACAAGGAACGCAAAATACGACTGTTCAAGAACTACAGTATTCCTGTTCTCGGTATCCTTATCATGTCCTTGTTGTCTATGGCGTATGCGGCCTATCCGATGTTCAGTGTTTATGAATTTATCGAAATCGTAAAAATGGCTCTTGTTTTTCTTTATTTGGCCAATTACATCGTAGAGACGGGACATATCCGATTTATCGTCATATTTCTTATGGTTGGTCTCTTCATCGAGGGTACATTGGTTGTTATGGAAGCCGTGATGGGTCATTCGTTGAACATCACAGCACTGGGTATGCGGGTACGGGACGATTTGGCTCCCATAAAGTCATCTTTCCATCGGGTCAGTGGTACTTTAGGAGGAGCGAATGGATTGGCCTGGTACCTCTGCTCTCTGCTTCCCGTACCGTTTACGCTTTTTTTCTTGAAAACGAAAAAGAAGCTTAAGATGATCATCCTGTTTATTTTCTTGTTAGGATTGTTGTCACTCATCCTGACATACTCACGAGGTGGCTGGATCGGGTTCATCATCGGTGTCCTGATTGTGTTGGCACTTCATTATAAAGGATTGCGATCCGTTAATAAGGTCGTTATCCCCATCGTTTTTATCGCCATCGTTTGCTCGAGCACGGTGTTGATCGTGTACACATCCAATCCAATCAAAGCCAGATTGACCGAAGAGGACCGCGGCTCCGCGTATAGCCGTATCATGCTCATGGAAGTGGCCTTCGAGATGATAAAGAGCAATCCGATCATAGGCGTCGGACTGAATAACTATACTGAGGTTCATCACAATTATGACGTAGGTGTGGATAAAATCACACAATACTATCCTGTGCCCGTACATAACGTCTACCTGCAGCTTACTGCAGAAATCGGTATTCCGGGTCTCTTGTTTTTCTTAGGATTTATTGGGCACATCTTCATCAGAAGCATTCTCCTTATTAAAAGAGGAAAAGGACTGTCAGAGACTGTGCTCATCGGCCTGCTTGGCGGTATCACAGGATTTCTCATCAATGGGTTCGTCGAAAACAGCAGTCTTGGGAATTATTATCTGTTGACGCTATGGTCATTCTGTGGAATCGCCGTCGGCATCGTTGAACAGAAAAAGTTGGATGAAAAGGTGTTATGAAAGCTTTCTCCCGGGTCATGAAAAATACGAGTGCCATATTCTTCGCATCGCTTATCCGAATGGTGGCCTCTTTTGTCCTAACTGTGTTTGTTGCACGCCATTTCGGATCGGTGGGCATGGGCACGTTTGCCATCGTTTTTTCTCTTTTTATGCTGTTCCTGAAGTTATCCACCGTCGGGTTAGAGCCGGTCATCATACGAGAAGTCTCAAAGGATAAATCGCAGGCAAAAGCATATCTATTCAACGGTTCGCTGTTAACCGCCGTCTCGTCTGTCATTTTGTCGGGTATCATGATCGGCTTTGTTTATATTGCCGGTTATTCGGATGACATCAGAATGGCCACATGCATGATCGCGTGCGGGATCTTGATTACATCCATCACCATGATGTTCAGAGCAGTGTTTATTGCGTTTCAGAAAGCCGAGTATTTTTTGTACGGCAATCTTGCGGAGAATATCGTAAAGCTGAGCCTGGGTATATTTGTTTTAAACTTAGGTTTTGGTATTCCAACGCTCGTCCTCATCATCGCTTTATCGCCATTGGCCAGTATTTTGGTCTGTTGGCTGTTCTTCATCAAACTGAATGGAAAAGAAAAAGTCCGCTTCGATGGAAAGCTCTGGAGACAGCTCATCAGGGTATTGCCCGCATTCACGGGCACCCAATTCTTCAATGCTTTCTCGGGTAATATCACAGTGATCATACTCTCGTTGATGATGCAGATAGAGTTAGTTGGATACTACAGTGCAGCTATGAGGCTTGTCAATATTTTTAGAGTCGTAGTCCAGAGTTATAAAGAATCCATCCTGCCTGTGGCCGCGAAAGCGTACGCATCATCGCTGGAGAGTATACGGAATGTGTGCAACATTTCTGTAAAATATATGTTTATCCTCACGGTTCCCGCTTGTCTGGGTACGACGCTACTGGCAGATCGAATAATTATTCTTATTTTTTCCGAAGCATTCCTCGCGTCGGCTCATATACTACGTATCCTCATCTGGATACTCCTCTTTTATGGCGCTTCAACGATTTTCACAAGTGTTTTAATCGCAAGCAATAACCAAAAAACAAACTTCAGAGCGGTCGCCGTGAGTATGGTATGCAGCGTCTTATTCGCGTTGCTTTTAATCCCGTTTTTCAGCTATTTTGGTGCCGCCGTCGCCGTACTCTTGGATTCTATCATCAATTTCGGACAAAAATATCACTTTATAACAAAGAATATATTCAAGATACCCGTGATTGAAATCTCGAAAAAAATCATGGCCGCGACATTGATCATGGCGATCTTTGTTGTTTTGTGTCATCGCCTAAATTTGTTTGTGCTCATAGGTTCTTCGGCGTTGGTTTACCTGACCGGACTCTTCTTGCTGGGAGAGCTGGCGTTTTACGATGTCGTACGAATCGGAAGGAGAAAATCGGTCCAGTGAACACGCTGTCTGTTGTCATCATCGGCAGGAATGAGGAAAGTCATATCGCGAAATGTATTCGCTCTGTGCTGAAAGACACTGCCGACTTTCGGGACTGTGATATCATATACGTGGATTCCGCATCCTCCGATAACACGGTTCACATCGCAAAACAGCATCCAATCCGGATCATCCAATTGCGGCCTGATTGGCCTTTATCCTCTTCGGCCGGACGCTACCTGGGTTTCATCCATACATCGGGAGAGTATGTGTTCTTCATCGACGGAGATACAATCGTCTATAAGCAGTGGTTGACCCGTGCTGTTGCGTTTTTAAGCAGTCAAATGGGGGTCGGTGGTGTAGCTGGGATCGTGAATGAATTGTTTATCGATTCCGATGGCCGTATTCAAGGCATGAAAAAGAATCGGTATAACCAGAAAGAAAATATCGAGGATGCCAGGGTATTTGGGGGTATTGCACTTTACCGGCGTAAGGTATTGGAGGAAGTAAACCCCTTCAATCCGTATGTCGTTGCAACACCGGAACTGGAATTGAGCCTTCGGATACGCAAGGCCGGTTACAGGTTGGCACGCATCTATGAACCCATGGCCATCACGTATGCCCCTCAAAGAGAGACGGCAGGGGAGATCATCCGGAGAGCCAGGGCCAACCTGTACTCTATGGGCAATACGCTTCATTATTGTCGAAGGAATGGCGTATTCTGGCGTTACGTAAAAGAAAGGATGGGATTTGTCATATCCTATGCTGCCGTGCTGCTGGTATCCTCAGGAATTGTCGTGTTTTCTCTAGTTACGAAAAACAGTGCTATGTTTTATGCATGGGGTACTTTGATCATACTTTTCGTTCTGATGCATACGATCAGAAAACGGAGCATCAAAAAAGTGTTTATCAGCCTGTTCAAGCGGACCGTTATTTTGTATAAAACAATCGAATCCTACGTAAAAACGTCGGTTAAGGATGTCGATGAATTTCCCAAGGACGTAATTATTATTCAGTAAATGGCGAATCCCATGAAAGTTCTGATGGTCACAAACATGTATCCTTCTCCCCAAAAACCCCATAGCGGGAGTTTTATCAGGAGTCAAATCGATTCTATCCGTCGGGAAGGCGTCGACGTTGATATTCTGTATCTCAATACAAAAGGCAAGCAATACAATTATATCAAGGGCTGGTATACGATATTCAAAAAATCCTGGGATCGCAGTGTCGATCTGATTCACGCACATTACGGTTACTGTGGAATGGTGTCGAACCTCCAATTCCGGTTGCCGGTTATCGTTTCGTACTGCGGGGGAGATGTGCTGGGAAGCCCGAATATCAAGGGCGAGAAGACGCTGTTCGATAAAATCATGTTGCCCTTAGGATGGGTTCTCTCCATGATCGTACCCGCGGCCATCGTAAAATCCCAGGAGATGAAAGACCGGCTTCCCAGAACGCAGAATATATTCGTCATCCCCAACGGCGTGGATTTTGATTTTTTTAAACCCATGAAGAAATCCGTGGCACGAAAAAAGGTCGGTCTCGATAAAAATAAAAAATATGTCCTGTTTCCGGCCAATCCCAGCTGGATTCGTAAATGTTATCCTGTGGCCAAAGAAGCTGTAGACCTTTTAAAACGAAAGGGCATGAACGTTGAGCTCGTTGTGCTTCACTCTGGGCCTCAGGAGACTGTGCCTGCCTACATGAATGCCTGTGATGCTCTGGTTCTGACATCATACTGGGAAGGCTCTCCCAACGTGATAAAGGAGGCCATGGCATGTAACTTGCCCGTAGTTTCCGTGGATGTAGGCGATGTGGCAAAGATTCTGGACGGATGCCAGGGATGTTATATCGTAAAAAGGAATGTAAGAGACGTTGCAGCAAAACTGGAGTGCGTTCTGGAGCAAAATCGCCGGACGAATGGCCGGGAGTGCATTCAGGATTTAGAGATACAGACAGTCGCCAGAAAAATCATACGTTTATACCACAAAGTTGTACGAAAACGAGGATATCGATGATCACAGGTACTTATGCAGATGCTGCATTGAAACTCTACGACTATATTCTAAACTCGCATTGGACGGGAAAATCGCTCTTGGGTCCGGATCCTGGCCTGCGATTCCATTCCAGGATTTGGCGATTTCTTAAGAGCTACACACGGTTTATACCCTGGAAGGATGATCAGTATTTTCTACAATGCCAGGGATACTGGATATGGAACAACTGGAAATTATACGATTTATACCAAGACTCCAAGTATAGCGAAGTCGCATCCGCCTGTACCGAGACGATCTTGGAGAGCCAGGAAGATGGTGGCTACTGGGAATACCCGCTTCCCCAATGGAGGGGACGGGTGGCCACTGTTGAGGGGAACTATGCAGCGCTTGGGCTCTTGGAAACGTACAAGCATACGCATGATCAATTCCTGCTCAATGCCGTAGTACGATGGTATGAGTGCCTGATCGATAAAATCGGCTTCCAATCTTATGAAGATTCCCTGGCCATTAATTATTTTGCCGGCATGGACGGAAGATTGGTGCCCAACAATACCACGCTCACCCTGGAATTGTTGGCGAAAATCTACGGATTGACGAAGGATAAGAAATATCTCCGGTATTGTAAAGAAATGATCCGTTTCCTGGAGTACTCCCAGCGGGAATCAGGTGAGTTGCCGTATGCTTTTGAGACTCCCTGGATGGCGGGCAGAGAGCACTTTCTCTGTTATCAATACAATGCATTTCAATTTTTAGACTTGATAGAGTACTGGGAAATCACGAAGGATGATCGTATGTATGCCATCTTGAAGAATCTCCATCGGTTCTTACGTACGGGTTTTCACGCGAAAGGACATTCAAAATACAACTGCTACAAAGCGTATCCTGAGGTAACGTATTATACGGCGGTTCTGGGTGCTGCGTTTGGTAAGGCGGCGCAGATCGGATTGGATGATCTTGGCGAATATGAAGAAAAACTGTATCGGCGGGTATTGCAGAGACAGAATAAAAAAGGTGGGTTTATTTATTCGTCCAGGAACTATCACATTCTATCGGACAGACGCTCGTATCCCCGTTACCTTGTGATGATCCTCAAACATCTGTTGATGAAGGCAGAAAAGGATCGTAATGAGTCCATCGAATAAAGGTATCCGTATACCGTTTAAACACACAGGCCTTCTCATGCGGATCATCATATGCTGGCTCATCAGCGTGTCCATCCTTCCTGTGATGGGGGAGACTTTTGTAGTCACTCATACGGATGATGACGGTGAAGGCTCCTTGAGGTGGGCCATCGATCAAGCGAATGCCCATACGGGTGTCGACACGATTCAATTCAACATAGAAGATGACGATGCCGGATTCGACGGATCGGTTTGGACCATACGTCCAAAAACGGCCTTGCCGACACTCGTGGATGACGGTACGTTTATCGAGGGTATTTCCCAGGAACGCAATCAGGGCAATCACAACCCGGACGGACCGGATATCGTCCTCGATGGAGGGGATCTAAGCACCGATGCCATCGGTCTCGTGATTTCATCAGCCAACAATGTTGTATACGGACTCGTCATATCGGGATTCAAGGATTTTGGCATTCGGATTCGAGGTATCCATGCACAGGACAATCATATAATCGGCAATTATATCGGCACGAATGCTTCTGCTTCCGATGCCTTGGGAAACGGAAGCGGTATTTACATTTCCAGGGAGGCAAGTCATACCACGGTTGGCGGTGCAGAGCCCTGGATGCGAAACATCATTTCTGGGAATTATCAGGATGGCGTCTACGTCACAGAATCTGAAAAGAATATCATTATCGGTAATTTTATCGGAACGGATCGAACAGGGACTGGGAGTATACCCAATGGAAGGGACGGTAAGCATAGCGGTATACATCTTGGATCGGGGTCTGCCTATAATGTAGTTGGTGGGGAAGAGGAAGGACAAAAAAATGTCATTTCCGGTAACTTTCGAGACGGCATTCATATAGCAGGCTCCACGGATAATCTTGTCATCGGGAACTACATCGGTACAGATGTCACGGGCACGGTCAACATCGGAAACGGCCTGTGTGGGCTCGGAGACGGTATCGACATCCGATCTGGTTCAAAAAACAACCGGATTGGGAGCAAAGAGACGAGCGAGCGTAATATCGTTTGTGGAAATCCCAACATGGGCATTCGTATCTTTGGTGAAGGAACAAAGACCAACATCGTGCAAGGGAATTTCATCGGAACCGATGCGAGTGGTATGCGGGCATTCGGAAACAATAATTACGGTGTCTATATTTACGAAGGCAGTACCTCCAACGTGATAGGAGGTACGCAAACCGGGGAAATGAATATCATATCGGGTAATGGCATACATGGTGTGTGCATCAGCGGTGCGGGCACAGATAGCAACCAGGTGATGGGTAATTTTATCGGTACAGATTACAACGGAGCGGCTCGATTGGAGAATGAAGGGGATGGGGTTGCTATGATCCTTGGTGCGAAACACAGTCAGATCGGTCCGAATAACCTGATCGGTGGAAACGGAGGAAACGGCATTCTGATTTCTGGAGCAGACACCGATTCGAACTATATTCTCGGCAACTGGATTGGACTGAACATCACGGGACAGGATACGATACCCAACGACGATTACGGAATACGCATCGACCAGGGTTCGAGCCACAATACAATAGGAGGCCCGAATCACGAAGACCGCAATGTCATTTCCGGGAACGGCTATAGCGGCATCCGTACAACAGGAGATTCCAGTGGTTACAATCTGTTTCAGAATAATTTTCTCGGAACCAATAGCAGTGGCACGAGTCCCCTCGGGAACGGTGATGATGGCATACAGATCGGCAGCTCGTTCAATATCATCCAGGATAACATACTTTCAGGAAATGCAGGTTGCGGGATTGTGATTCAAGAATATTCTGAAGGCAATCGGTTGTACAGTAATAAAATCGGCGTTCAAGTAGATTGCCTTTCTGAGTTGCCCAACACAGAGTCGGGCATACGTTTCGATTATCTTGCCTGTAGTGTGTGCGACACCATCGGCCCGAATAATATAATATGGTATAATCGTGGATACGGAATCGAATTACGGGATTCAACATCCTCGCGTATTACCATCACACAAAACTCGATCGCGTTTAACGACAGCAGTGCCATCAAGCTGAAAAATGGAGCAAACGGGCGAATCAGCGCTCCCCAGATTACGGGCATCTATCCGCTGACTGGAACCGCAACTCCCTACAGTACTGTAGAAATATTCTCAGATCCATCGGATCAAGGAGCGACGTACGAAGGTGCAGTCATCGTCGACGGTGATGGTCACTGGGTATGCGATGGCAGTCTGACCTGGCCATGTATTACAGCGACAACGACGGATACCAACGGCAATACCTCGGAACTATCGCCGAGTTACAGTCTGACCGGCCTGGAACCAGAGCAAACCAGCCCCATACCCGATGCATTCCAGCTCTTTCAGAACCATCCCAATCCCTTCAATCCAAAAACAACGATTTCGTTTGCGGTGATGCGATCCTGTAGGGTACAGCTTTCTGTATTTAATCTGCTGGGCCAGCGTGTGCTGGACCTGGTGGACGAGAGATACGAACCCGGTCGGTACCGGGTTGAATTTAACGGGTCTGGATTGGCATCCGGGGTGTACATCTATACCATTCAGATGGGTAATGATTTTCGGGCCATAAAACGAATGGTAATACTGGAATAACGTAAAAATCATGGAGGATAATAAACGAAGGATGATATGTCTTGTGTCGGTTAATAACGCTCGACATAGGTTGAATCATTTTAAATCATCTGGTTTATTAGGGAATTTTACGTATATTTACATACAGAGATACCATAACTCCATAGTGAATTCGAGGGCCCTATGGATGTCATGAAAAATGTTACGATGTATCTGATCCTATGTTTTGTGTTTTTACTCTCGGGATACTCTTATTCTGATATCGGTTTGTATAAGCATATCGATTTGTCGCGCAATCCTGTTGATGATTGCCGGCTGTCGGTGGGTGATTTGGATGGAGACGGTCGCATTGATTTTCTCTTCAACGATGGCCGGCGCTTACTGAAAGCCTTCGATCATGACGGGAATCTATTATGGGAAAAATTCAACGAAAACGATCCAGGCGTCGAACAAAGATATCATAACTTCATCATATCCATCTATGATATCGATCTGGATTCCAAAAACGAAGTCATATGCTTTTTGGAACTCGACGGTAACCATTGTCTTGCAATCCTCGATGGTAGAACAGGATATGTCGAAACGTCCACGGTGTTGCCGTTTCTGGCGCCGAGAGATCATCCACGCTGGGGTAATGATAATTACTATATGATGAATCATACGGCCGTTGCCAATCTACGGGGGCTTGAAAAGCCGCAGGACATACTGGCGATACACACGAGTAAACAGAAGGTGGCGGCATACGCATATAACGGGGGACGCTTGGAACAATTGTGGTATTGGATCACAGATACGGACAGTTATGCCAGTGGTCATTACGCCTATCCGTATGATATCGACGACGATGGCAGGGATGAAGTCATCGCGGGTGTAGATGTACTCAATGAGAATGGTGAACGTCTCTGGCGAATGGAGCTGTATCCGTTCAGTCCCTCACATCCAGAGTGGGGGATGGATCATGCGGATGCAGTCACGTGTGCAGACATCGATCCTGATAATCCAGGAAAAGAGATCATTGTTGTGGCTGCTACAGGCATCTGGTTTTATGATCAGCATGGACATGTTCGTTGGCTTTATCCCAGTGAAAAGGTCGAACCGAAATACGGCATCATGCCCGGTGACGGAATCCAGGAAGTCCTGGTGGGGCATTTTCGCCAGGATATTCCGGGTCTGGAGATGGTTTGTTTTTCTGAGATCATGTATGGAGAAAAAAGTGTGGCATTGTTTGATGCCAAGGGTACTATCAGAGTATGGGGTGATCAGGATACGGGGCCGAATCGATTGATTACGTATGCCATGGATTGGGATGGTGACCGTAGCCTGGATGAAATATATTCCAGGAAAGGCATTTTTGACGGTCATTTCACGAGACTTTCCATTTCCATGGATTGGGGGTATGTCGAAACGCTGGATCCCAACGAATTTCCTCCCGTCGTGTGTGATGTGCAAGGAGACCATCGCGAGGAAGTCGTTTGGTACGACCGTGATGAGATCATCATCGTATACAATACGGATCCCTTGAACGGCGAACCGTTGCCGTCTCCATGGCATGCCCTCGAATACAAATTGCGATATGCGAATAATAACCATTGCAATGCCGTGTATTTTGATTGGTCTTCGCTCCTTCCTAGTTATCTTCCCCCAAATCCTCCTACCGATTTAGTAAGCCCTAGCCAGACAGAGACGCGTATCACATTAAACTGGACGGCACCCATACCGGCCAACGACGGAGACGTGGCTGCTTATTATAAAATCATCAGAGACAGAACGTTTGTCGGTACATCTTTGAGTACGAAATTCATCGATACGGATTTGATCCCCGGTAGGGAATACACCTACGATATCTATTCGGTGGATAAGGATAGTATTCAGAGCCTACATGCTGTGAGAGGCCGATTCAAGACAAGGATATATCCAGACACGGTGCCGCCGGAGACACCACAGAAAAAAGAAAACGGTTATCCCCGATAAAAATGGTTTGATTTTTTCCGTTAAAATTAGTATAATTTTTTCGTTGCCCCCGTAGCTCAGTTGGATAGAGCAACTGCCTTCTAAGCAGTGGGTCACAGGTTCGAGTCCTGTCGGGGGTACGGGGCTTAAGGGCTGCAAATGAATGTCATTTTAATGTGTTGCAGCCCTATTCGTTTATTTTAATTAATTACTATTTTAGTATATTTTGATCTATTATAGTATGCTTAATAGCACAAATAAGGCACACGAAAATAGATTGCTAATTACAAGCTGAAGGAAGTGAGACAGAAATCAAAAACCCTAGGGTTGAGAATATGTCCCACTTTGGAATGCCTATTCAATTTCTGAGATAACATTTAATTCTAACATTGGTCTGTTTATATTTTTTGAATTATGTCTACTCTATTCTGATAAAAAGACACGAAACACACGAATTGTACAGATGTGATCGAACTTATTGCTATGTTGGATTTCAAAGCCAGGATTGTTGAGCCAGGCTCAAACGAATAAAATAAATAAAGGTAATGGCCCATTAAAGTTGCACTAAAATTGTTCTTTGATAACTGG
>Ga0180438_10003379_pt1 | contig 24201 bp, 44 predicted proteins | sample SS_ome_12_FD_132455 | JGI IMG/M metagenome (GOLD analysis project Ga0180438, IMG submission 132455) | Hypersaline lake sediment archaeal communities from the Salton Sea, California, USA - SS_3_D_2 metaG | ecosystem: Environmental > Aquatic > Non-marine Saline and Alkaline > Hypersaline >... | reverse complement strand
TATTATTATTATCTGAATTTGGGTTTATTGCCTTTAAGGTCTTCAGGTTTTGTATGAAGGTATTTGTTGAAAGTGTCCACAGAGCAGCCGAGCTTTGTTGCGATCTCACTCTTGGTCACTCTGACTTTACCGATGTTCAATTCATTATTATAAAGAACCTTGGTCATGATAGCCATGAGATGTTCATATTGCTTTTTATACCTGCTCTCAACCTTGACGCTTGTCTTGGGTTTATCTTGGTCTATGTCTCTACTGTCAAGCTTGAGCTGTTTATACTGATCTGTGATTTCTGGAAGGATAAGTTCGAGGTTGGGGATCATGAAGTCCATGACAGTATTTGGAAGGGAGCGTTCAATGTTGAGGATGGCTTCGTTGGTGATCTCTTTTTTCTTCCGATCCATGCTCTCATATATTTTATTGGCTGCTTTGTCTCCCCAAGGATCATCGCTTCTCCAATTCCTGCTCTTTCTTTGAACGATGACTCGCGCATGAGTTTCAGTTCTGTAAACAACAACGATTCGGAATAGGATGCTTCCTGTTCTGAGGCTCTTGGTAAACTCTTGGAAGTTTGGCATCATGAGAAGAACCATGTTGCTCAAGTATCTTTCTGTCATGGCTGCGGTGTTGACTCCCTGCTGACTTTTGCTATGCCAATTAACGCTTCTGAGTTCCTTGGCTGCTTCATCAACCTGAAAGACATTCAGGTTCAGCTTGAGGAACTTATCAAGAATCTCTTTACCTTTTGGGATGTATGTGATGTTCTTCGTGAGGTCGTATGGTCTTCCGAAAAGGATTCCTGTCATGACTCCAAGATAGCTCTTGCCTCCTCCTGTTTCTCCACAGACTCCACACCAAGCGTCTTTATTGCCTTTGAGTCTTTTCTTGAAGTATCTGACGAAGTGAAAGATCGTATACTTCTCTTCAGGATAATGTTTATAGAATTCTTTAAGGTAGTATTCGAGAGTCCTGCGATGATGGGGTCTAATCTTCATTTTTTTGTTTTGGCTTCCAATTATATCCTAATAGGCAAGTTCTGTTCTTGCGGTCATAGTGAGAGCAGTTATTTCTGCAGATGTTCCGATCAACATGAGTCGCGGTTGCTCCCATCTTGCATTTTGGATCACTTAATTTCATTCTGTTCTTGGTGTTGCTTATTGGCATTGTATCCCTCCTTTCTCCATGTTACCTTCGGAACTCTTGGCTTGTCGTCTTCGAGTTCTTTTTCAAGGATTGCGAAAAGCTGTTCAATGTTCATTCTATGATTCCTTTACGGGCTTTGTCATAATGGGAGAAGCTTGTCTTCTCCACTTCAAGTCCGAGATTGGCTCTCTGCGCTGCGATGTAGATTCTGTTTCTTAGCATGAGGAGCTGAGCGTGAGCTTCGTATGGGATGGTTGATTCTTTTTCTGCAATCCTGAGCTTGTTGAAGCATTTCTTTTTTAGGTCTTGAATCTCTTTGAGAATGACTGTGCCATATATATCATGTATTCGCGCCCAATATTCGTCAAGGCATCCGTATAGCTTCCATAGGTCGTTTATGTCTTGGCTTCTCGCTGCAACCCTGATTCCATACATTGAAATCTTGGCTCTGATCTGTTCAAGGCTTTCGAGCTGCATGGCTGAGGGGGAGAACTTGCTTCGGAGTCCTGTGATCCTTGGCTTGTTAAGTTTCTTGACGCTTTGGAGTTCTTCTGCTCTTTTTTCTTCATTCTTGTATAGGGAGAAGTCGAAGTTCCAATCCTCTTCGGCTGTCAATTTCTCTTTCTTTTGAACTTTTTTGAGTTTCATATCAATCCCAATATTCCAAGAAGCTCGATAAGAATTTCGTATGCGACCTGAAGGTTCTTGCTGATCCTCTGTTCTATGTCTGGAGGATAAACTATCTTGTATCCTTGAGGGGTTGCTCTTGCGTATCGAGAAGGAAGGTCTTTATACCACTTGATGATTTTGATTACGCGGAGAACTTCTTTATCTTTTCCTCTTGCGAGGGCTTTATGCTTGATTTCGCTTTTGATGTTTTCTAAGGCTTTGACCATGATCTCGAAGTTATCTTCGATGTTGGCTCTTTTGAAGTATTCTCTTTGAAGGTCTATGCCTCTTCTAAGGTTGCTCTGTTCTTCAGGAAGGTAATCCATACTTTTTCGTCTTCGCTCCATGCCTTGAAACTATAACAACGCCATTTAAATAATTTTCTATAACAAGACTTTCAGGCAAATAGCAAGATTTATATAGATTATTGGCGTGTGTTGCTTAAAAGATGGTGAGACAAATCGTTCAACGCCAAGTGTTACAAAGACAAGCTCTTCAGCGTCAGTCTTTTATGAGACAGGCTGGACGGGGAGTGTCGACGACAGTAGAGAGACCTTTGACTATTTCTGAGAGAAAATCTATGATTGTTCAACAGCTCGGTATTGGGAGTCCTGAGAAGTATACTTGGGAATTTTACGATAACGGGATGCCGAAGAGGATATTGGGTAAGCCTGTTAAGTATGTTTCTAAGAAGGATACTCGAACCAAGATGGTCAGGAGGGGTCAGGTCTATACATACGGGAGTTATGTTCCTGTTGAGTATCAATTCTCAAGTTCTGGAGTGATGCTTAAGCAGATTGAGCGAGGAGTTTATACTGCAGATACTTCTAAGAGAGGCTATAGGAAAGAGCCTTTTATCAAGAGGATCGTTGATTATTCTGCTCGGACTGAGAAGAGGTATGGAACTCGGTCTTTGAGCAAGGGTCGTCAGAGTGTGAAGCTGACTTATTCAGCAACGCCTCAGGGTGTTCGGGAGTTTAGGATTATTGATCGGGATACGAAGGAATATGAATTGTCTCGACGATCTCCTGAGGAGGCTGCTATGATTCGCAAGTATGGTTTCTTAATGGAGAGGAGCGAGAAGTTCAGGCTTGAGCAGAAGATCAAGTCGGAGAAGGAGAAGCGTCAGACTGAGCTTTTTGAGTCTCAGGCGCGGAGCAAGATTGCGAGGCTGATAGATCAGGGTAAACTTACTCCTTCCAAGTCGGGAAGGGTTGGTATTACTGTCGGGGGAAAACGATTCAATTATGTCGTGGATCAAAAGAAGCTTCGTCCTAAGGTCGATGTCGCGCAGAAGAGAGCTGATAAGGTTGCTCAGCAGGTTATTCAGAACCTTGATATTCAGCCTGGACAGAAGTTCAAGATTAAGCAGGATGGTTATGAGTTCGAATATGTGATGGGTAAGGAGAAGCCCAAGAGTGAGGTTGAGCAGAGGATCGCTGCTTTAGGAGCAGGAGAGGTAACTGTTGTTACTCAAGAGAAGGGTCTTAAGGGTGTTCGTCAGAAGCTTGAGAAATACAAGACTCAGCAGATAATGAAGATTCAAAAGACTTCTACTCCTGAATTAGAGAAGCAATTCAGAGGCATAGTCGTTTTAGGAGCTGTCGGAGCTTTACGAGGCATTACAGGTCTTGCTCAAGCAATTACAAGCCCAATCGAGACAGCGAAGGGCATGTATGAAGCTTTAAGACCTGCAAACATCAAGACCACTATCAAAGGAGAGGTCGAGAGCTTTCAGGTTGATCCTGTCGGGGTCATCGCTGAATACTATACTTTCGGGAGGGCTGCAGGGATCGCAGGAAGAACAGCTAAGAAGAGTCGGGTTGGAAGGTATGTTCAGGAAGAATTCTACATTCGAACTCAGGCTGATAAGATAAGCAAGGAGACCAAGATTCCCAAGAAGAAGGTCGAGCCTGTCATCAGAAGCATTATCAAGAGCGCCAAGGTTCAGGAGGGGATTAATCCTTTCAAGGTCAAGAGCATTAAGAAGGTTGATTTCTTCAGCGTTAAAGCCCTGACCCGATCTGAAGCTATTGCTTTGAAGAAGGCTTTACAGACAACGGACTCAGTTGTGTTCGGAAGCGCAGGACAGTATATTCTTTCTAAGGGAAAGACTGCTATTCCCAAGGATGTCGATATTGCTGTTAAGTCTGCAGCGGAGTTCAATCGCAAGTTCTTACAGGCTCTTCCTGAGAAGGTCAGAAAGAGCTATATCATATCAGGTCAGAAGATTTACAGGAAGGTTTCTTCTAAGGCGAAAGCATCAGATAAGTTCGGAGCGAGAAAGATTCGGGGTCAATGGTATGATCCGATCTTGGATGTGAAGCCTATTGAAAGACTCATTCCTGACAAGAGTATTCTTACAAGGAGAGGGAGCATCCCTGTCTCAGGGTATGTCAAAAGGGTCAAGATTGCAGAACAGCTCAGGGAGCTTCAGAGACTCGCGAAGAATATTGATGATGCCAAGGCTAAGCTTATCAAGAAGCCTAAGACTGCGAAGGCTAAAGCAGCCAACGCTAAAAGGCTGAAGAGTATTGAGAAGCTTCAGGCGAAGCTGAAGAAAGCCAAGGCTAAGATTAAGCCAAGCGATCTTCCGAAGCTTGTTGACAAGGCGATCTCTGGAGCGTTGGAAGTTCCAACACAGAAGATCGTTGTTGTTGAAGGCGTGAGGATTGTTGGCTTTGGAGAGCAGACAGTCAGGAAGGGTCTTGGAACTTTACAGGTGTTGATCGAGAAGAACATCAGGAGAGCTAAAGACCCTCAGGCTTTTGTCAACAACCTGCAGGTTCAGCTTGACAGTCTGAGGAAGGCTAAGTCTAAGACGAAGATTGGAAGGTTGAGAAACAGGAGAAGGATTAAGGTCTTATCTGATGCTATCAAGATATTATCTTCAAAGACTTTCGCGAAATTGCTTGAGAAGAAAGCTCCTGGTATCCTTAAGGAGTATCCGATCCTTGGAAAGATTGATGTCAAGAAGCTAAAGAAGCTCAAGAAGCCGAAGCCTGGAAAGGTCAAGGCTGAAAAGGTAAAGCCGAAGAAGCGTGTCAAGAAGAGGATCACGAAGAAGCCTGTTAAGCTTCCCAAGAAGAAAAGGAAGCCAAGACTTGCGAAGAAGGCTGAAGAGAAAAAGAAGGTTGTCAGGAAGAAGCCTGTTAAGAAGCGTGTCAAGAAGAGGGTTATTAAGAAGAAACCTTCAAGACTTCCGAAGGGAAAACCTTCAAGACTTCCAAGTAAAGTTCCTAAGAAGCTGAAGCCAAGTAAGCTTCCATCAAAAGTTCCAAAGAAGAGACCTTCTAAAGTTCCGTCGAGAATTCCTAAGAAGAGACCTTCAAGGATTCCAAAGGCTCGACCTTCTAAGCTTGTCAGCAAAATTCCAAGAAGGAGAGTGAGCAGGATTCCAAAGAAGAAAGTCAGTCGTGTTCCAAGCAGAGTTCCGTCGAGAGTTCCAAGTAAAGTTCCTATCGGAAAGCCAAGTAAAGTTCCAAGGACAGTTCGGAGCGCGTGGGGAGCGAAGGCTCGACCTCCTCCTCCTGCAGAAAAGATTATGAGAAAGAAGATGGAGTCCGAGGTTAAGAGAACGATTGATAAGGCGAAGAAGAATAGGAACTTTGTTTACATTCCTGATCTTGAAGCGAAGCTTTTCGGCTTTAAGACTAAGAAGAAGACTGAGAGACAAAAGCTTCTTTTGAAGGGGAGGATATTCTCAGGACTTGAAGAGCGTCCTATTGTATAAACGGAGGTTATGATTTATGAAACTTAAGAAGACCAATGCCCGAAATAGAGATCAGGGAGGTATTATGGATCGTGATCTCGCGGAGGATTTCGGGATTCGTAATGATTCTGAGGATGCTAAAGAAGAAGTTCAAGACGCTTCTGAGAAAACTGATGATGATTTGTTTCAGGAAGACCTTGCCTTTGAAGGAGACTTTGGAGGGGGAGGCGTTTCTCCTATGGAGAAACATGCTGATCTTCTCAAGAGCCTTACTGACTTTGAGCCTTTCATGAAGACGATTGTTTCTGAATGGCTTGGTATGGTATGGAGTGAGAGTCAGGAGAAGTATGTTGAAGACCCGAATGTTGAGCCAACGATGAACTTGTATGGAGCGCGTTGGTGTATTAACTTCTTGCGAGTCTATACGCGAGACAACAACATAATCACGAATCTCGATAAGGATACTTACGCGGATATTATGTCTGATGTGATCGAGACTGTCTTCTTAAACATTGGTTGTCGGGCTGAAGAGTTCGAGATCAAAAATGACGGGGACATCTTGAAGGTATCGAATCAGTTATGTCATGCGACAGCTCTTGTTCTTGTCGGGACGGGAGGCACGAATAATTATAAAGACCTCTTATCCAAGTCGGTGAACAGGAATGAGAATGTTCAGTTTATCGAGCCTGGAAGAGGAGTTCCAATGCTTCAACAGCAGAAGAGAGGAGGCTTTCTTCATAGCGTTGGGAATTGGATTACAGGAAAATAGAAGAAGTAGTGAGGTTGAAGAAAGATGGGATTACTTATCACAGTATTGATAACTTTAGGTGTGATGGCGATTGGAGGAGGTATCGGATACTTCCTTTTTATCAGATCGCAGCCGAAGAAGATTGCCTGGACAGCATATTGTTACCAATTAGGTGAAGGGATTCGGGATGCGAAGGTTGATTCAAGGACGGGTAAGCCCTTGAGTGATCTTAAGCTTCAGGACTTAAGACCTTATATTAAAGATGTTTTGCAGAGGGTTGAGAAGCCTCATGCAAGAACAGTTCATGTCCTGCAACGATTGAACATGACGACCAATGCGGTCAACGCTGATATGGTTGATGTATGGTCGGGTCAGGATAAGTTCGTTCATGTCCTGATTCATGGCGATACTGCGACAGTCATGAAGAAGGGTTATGATAAGAAGACAGGTAACACGATCTTTCAGCCTATGCCAAGGGAAAGGATCGACATGATTAAGAGTGAAATCTTAATCAAGAAGGACAGGCTTAAGCGTGAGAAGGACATCCTTCAGGCAATAACGCCCTGGATCGTCGCTGGAATTTGCGTTTTGGGTCTTGTTGCGATTACATATTTGCTCACGAATAACTACTTAAAGGGAGCGCAGGAACTCGCAGGAGCAGAGAAATACTCGGCTGACCAACAGGTTAAAGCTGCTGAGACTTATAGAGAAGCGATTTCGACATTGACGCGAGAGGTAAACAAGGCGAACACGATATTGGAACAGGATATACAGAAAGTTCCTGAACCTCCCCCTCCCCCGTTGTTGGAGTCTGAGACTCCTCAGGTCGGGAATGAGTCGCTTGGAAGACAATGAGAAAGAAACAGAAGAAGGATAGGAAGAATAAGAAGCGAAGGTGTTCTTCCTGCGGAAAGAAGAAGGTCATTCACAGGCATAAATGTCAGGGACGAAAGGTGAAGCATGAAAGTAAATAAGGGATTGATATTGTTTGTATTCTTGATCCTGATAGTTCCTGCAGTATTGGCTCAACAACCTGCTCCTTTTCAAGAATCAGAACTTCCGACACAGCTTGAGATTGCTGTTCCGAAGGTTGAGTATATTCCTGAGAGTTCTGTCTTTGATTTTCATATTCATACTTTCAACAGCTCAGGACATATCCAATCGAATTCTACTACAGATTGCTATATTCATATTTACAATCTGACGGGTAATCATATCCTTGAAGAGGAGATGCTTTTTGATTCTAATAACATGGACTTTTATTATGAGCTGAATACTTCTTTCTCTTCAGAGCTTGGATACCTCCCTTATATCGTTCAATGCAATAACACAGATGAAGGAGGTTATGCTTCGGGAGATATACCTATCAATAACAGGACGAAGATAAACGGGTTGTGGTCTGATAACATGTTGGCGATTATTCTTTCGATCCTTGGTGTTGTTGTTTACTTCGGATTGATCGGTTACGCTGCATTGAGAGTAAGTGGAATGTATCTTGATAAGAAACTGTTTTGGATGGCTCTGCTCTGCTTTAGCTATACCTTTATTGAACTGATTTACATGGTGGGTCTTGTATGGCTTAACGAGACAGGGGGAAGCGATGTTCTTGTCAATCTGATGCAGATTAATTTTTACATTACTGCGCTGATCGGGTTCGGTGTTGGAATGATTGTTACGATTATGGTCATCATGAATATTATGAGACCTGAAGGTTACTCTGATAAAGGATGGAAAGGAAAATGGTAAAGAAGAGCAATAGTGAGAGAGTCAGATGCTCAAAAGAGTTTAAGGCTTTGCTTAGGGAGGCTCAGCTTGAGTTTATCAAGAAGGGTAAGAAGCCTCCGAGTGATACGGAACTGACTCGGAAGATTGCTCGAAAGATGAAGAAGGAGGATATATGCTATGAAGATTTTATCCCTTTTTAGGAATAGGAAAGCTCAGGCGCAGAATTACTTTGCGGTAATTATATTCCTGTTCACTTTCGGTATTATATCTTTGATAGGTTATGTTCTCACGACAGAGATGATCTCAGCCTGGATCGCGACGGGTATGTATACGGGAGCTGTCGCGTCTGCAGGTAATTCATTCCTGAATTCCTTATTGGTATTTGATCGCTTGACTGCTCTGATGATGGTTATCTTGATTGTTGGAGTGGGCGTGACATCGTATCGCTTGGCGACCTCTCCTGTTTACTTCGTGATAACTTTTGTCATGAGCGCGTTGTATGGACTTGTTGCTTACTTTTTCAATTACATGTTCGCGCAGATTGCAAGTCACTCAGCCTTTTCGACAGCGATAGCTTACTTCCCCGTAACGATTTTGATATGCACGAATCTTCATTGGGTCATGCTTGTCTGTATTATCGTCGGGTCAATAACTCTTTATGCTAAGAGGGAGCAGGGACAATTCCTATCATGAAACTCAAAATAATCATTCCAATACTTGCACTTCTGATTCTTTTATGTAGTGGTGTGAAGGCTGACTTGTCTGAGGATGTTCAAGCAGATTTCGGTCAGACAATAAATGACGGATTCGGTTCGACGGGATGTCGAGGGTTCTCTATTGGTATGAACGCTTCAAGAAACTTATCTTCTATAACTAAAGAGGGGAGTAGCACGATAACCAATGTTACGATATGGTATCGTTCAAATAATTCCTATGTTGGGAGCGCTGCTTTCTCAGGAGATGTCGCAACATTCAGTCCTGCTTTAGAACTTCAGGATGGTATATCTTACAGGGTTCAGGGTCATGGTAACGGAGCAAGTGTTCAGCAACGATTTTATGATTTTGGGGGTAGTCCTCCTTTCCCTGTTGCAGCGACGAATGACGGATACTTCTTAAATTATACTGATAGTGATTACGCGAATTATCCTTGCACTTCTTGGACTGCGGACACTCAGTATTATTATAATTTCCTTTACATAAACTTTTCAGAAGCAGCGCCTCCTCCTGTGTATGATTACATTAATCTTTCTACTCCTGAGCCTGAGAATGAATCTGCTTTTGAAGTTCTTCCAATATTTTTCAACGTGTCAGCGAACATCTCACTTCCTGCTGACTGTTCGCTTTACATTAATGATACTTTGAATCAGACTCAGACTGGACTGAACGGAACGAATATTGATGTTGAGTTCAACATCTCGAACATGACTGAAGGACTCTATACTTACTTTATCGGTTGTAACACGACGAATTCTTCAGAGAATACTACTGCTTTTGAGTTCATTTATGATACTGTTGATCCTGAGATCGTGACTGATCTTTTGAACTTGAGCATGTATTATCAAAATAACGTGTCAGCTCAGATCAATATTACAGATGACATCTTGATTCACTCTGTAAACATAACTCTTGATGGGACGATCTTGTATAATGAGACTCATGTTCACGAAAGTTTCTTTCAATACAATTTCACAGAGAACGCGACGAACCTTTCTATAGGAGCGCATTATCTTTGGATCAGAGCAACGGATGGTCATACTTCTAAGAAGCTTAAGAGTGTTGATGATTACAATCCGAAGACGGGATACGATTTGATATATGATATTAAGGGAAAGTATGATCCTGTCTGGATTAAGATGTATGACAAGCGCGGAAGAAAAGGCGATAAGTGGGATGTTGTAAAGAAGACTGATAGGTATTCAGAAATTTATGAGCCTTCTGTTCCTGAATCAACAATGACTTTCGTTGTTGAATCAGATCAAGAGATATTCTTAGCTGAGAGTCCTGGTAATTATGGAGGCGCATGGCTTATCATTGGAGATCATTGGAAGGACTTCGTGTTGGAAGGAGAGCCTGATGCAACCCTCTCGATTGAACGCAAGAATAAACGGAAATATGAAGTGACTATCAGCAACATCGCGCATCCTGAAAAGCTGACTTTCAGCTCAACAGGAGACCTTAACATCAATGAAGTAAATTATACTTTCTACGTCGTGAACATGACCGAAACCTATGAGCCATTTATACTCTCAGGATTCTCGACAACCTGGACGTTGGATGTTCTCTTTGGCAACCTATCAGGTCAGAACATCTCAGCATATACTCCTGTTGCGATCCTTGAATACAACAATACGAACTATACTGCAACCCTTGACGATTATGATGAAACCCATGCGAACTTCAGTTACACCACAGTCCTCGGGTTCATACCTGAGGGAACGCGATTGACGAATCATACATGGTTCTTCAATTACTCGAACTTCACTCAAGGCTATCTTCCGACGAATCAACAGGTTCAGAATCAGACCAATGTCAGCATCGGAACGTGTGAAGGAATACATTCATACCCGATCATTAACTTGACCTATCTTGATGAAGTGACTGATGAAGCTGTCAACATAACTTCGAATGATTACAACCTTGCGATATGGGATGGGACTTATTGGTATAATCAGACAGGAAGCTTCAGCAACGAAACAGAGAGCGCGTTATGCACGAACATAAACCCTTCCAATGCTTCTTATAATTGGAACGCTTGGGGAACTTTTACTATGGCTGCGGATGGTTATATCAGCAGGATATATACGATAACGGAAGGAAGTCCTGCAACCTTTAGCAACGATCCTTCGACAGAGCTTGACCTTTACTTGATAAGAACTAATTACTCGACGACAGTCACTTTCTCATGGCTCACGACAACCTTCCAGCAGTTCGACGGGACGATGCAGATTTACCGATGCAATAATGATTCAACGCGAAGCCTTGTTGATAGCTTGAGCATTATCAACGGGATCGCTTACGCGAACATTCAGCTCTTCTTTACTTCATACAGTTATGAGGTTATCATTGACGGGACTACATATACGGATGCCTGGACGGATTGCCATATTGAAGCAGCGACGGAAAGACAGCTTGTCGTTGATCTTGAGGAAGTCACAGTCCTTCCTGTCATTGGTCTCTTCCTTGTTGATTGCGTAATGACGAATTCTTCGAATGATGTCACGATGGAATGGAGCGCGAACCCTGAAGACACGACAAGCATAGAAGCGTGTATTATAGGATTGCGAGACACTATCTATAATCAGACGGAGGTATACCGAAACTGCAGTAATCAGACTTCAGGAAGTTTCACAGTCACAGTTCCCTCTCTCGCAAATACCTACACAGTCAAAGGAGAGATAACTCAAAACGGGTATAAAGGATATTGTCAGCAGACCTTAGTATTCTCTCATGACCGAAGCGATGTAAGCTCAGCTTTCGGATGGACAGGACTGCTCTGCATAATAATCCTGATCTTAAGCTTTGCTCTCATGTATGCAAGTGATGGAGAAAAGCAAGTCCTCGCGTGTGTTGTCGGGGTCGTCATAGCTTTCTTCCTCGGACTTACTTCGATGCCTTGGTATATCATCAGCGCATTGGTATTCCTTGGAGGAATCGTTGTCGGTGTTGGAAGATACACAAAATACGGGAGCGTGTTTTAAGATGGAATGGAAGCAGATAGTCTCAAGCTTTGTCGTGTTCGCTATGATAGTCGGACTGTTCATGACAGCGTATGACGGGCTTAGAGCAGAGTATGGTTTCATTCCTCAAGACACCAATGACGACGGGGAAAGCATCATGCAAGAACTCGCAAACATTAACATCATAGGAGGGATTAATGAGAGCGTGACTGCAGTATACAAGATCAGCCCTCCAACAGGCGCTCAAGCTGACATCCTTGGAGCGTTGGCTTCTGCAGGACTTGGTATCCTTAAGATCGTGACGGGAGTCATTACCTTCCCAATAGAGATCATAGGAGTCATCACAGGATTTTATTACATACCTCCAATCGTCAGCGTCGGGGTCGGACTCATATTCATTATATACATGGCTTTCAAGCTATTAGAGGATTATAGGAGGAGAGACTAAATGCCTTTTGGAATACAGAACATTACAGCTCCGAACATCTCAGTCATTACAGATATTGCCAATACTACGGATTACGCTGAGCTGATGATGAATGTCAATCATGACATTTATGGAGGGTATCTCTTCTTCGCGCTCCTTTGGGTGTTGTGGATAATTCTCTTTTGGGCTTCCAATGCGAGAAACAACCAAATACTGCAGAACCTTTTCTTCTCAGGATTTGTCGTGTCAGTCATCAGCCTATTCATGAGAGCAATCGAAGTCTATCAGAACGGGGTTGCGTATGGATTGGTTACAGATCGGCAAATGTGGATATTCCCTGTCATAACTGCAATCCTTGGATTGGTGTTGTGGATGGTCAAGAGGAAGGAAGCAGGTTGATTCCTGTCCCATTGTCCACAACCCTTTAAATAAGGAAAGGTCTTGATCTCTTCTTAATAACCAACAATGGAGGTTTTTGACAATGAGTTCAGAATACAATAAACTTGCAGGAGCTGCTGTTGCAGTCGCGACACTTGCAGCGGTTACGCTGACAGGGATCGCAGTCGTTCAGGGCTTTATGAACACAGGCTTGGTCGACAACACCACAGGACAGTCCTTCATTACAGGTCTGACCATCTTCGCAACATTCACTTCCGTCGTGGCTCTCGCCCTGGTCGGTAAGATCGTTGTGAACATCTTCAGGAAGAAGTAAGAACTTCTGATCTGAGGTAAACCTGTAATCACAACATGGAGAATTTTTAAATTCTCCTAATTTTCCCTATTTTTAATAGGGAATCCTCAAAGGAAAAGGACTGAGGTATAATGAAATGGTCAGATACTTTATCTTGATAAAAAGGAAGAATTCTAAGCGTTACTTAGGAGCGATACCTGCAAGATCAGGCATATCCCTTTCTGTATTAAGAGAGTCTGCGAAAAAGCAGATCAAGCCTGGATTCGCTTACAGGATCATAACCGAGTCTCAGCTTAAGAGAATCCTTCCCAAGCTTCTGAAGAGACCGAAGTCAGGAGGAATCACTATGAAAAAGAGATCGTCAAGATCGAAGCCTAAGCGCAAGATGAAGCGAAAGCCGAAAAGAAAGGCTAAGCGTGTCATGAAGCGCAAGAGGAAGACAGTCAGGCGAAAGCCTAAGCGCAAGAGGAAATAATGATGGCAAAAGAATCAGGCAATACGAACCTGAAGGGTTTATCTGCAGGAGGAGTCGCGGTCATAGCGTTGGCTGCGATTACATTGATCGGAATAGCTGTTGTCAGCCAATTCGGTTATACATTGAGGACATCGACATCGGTAAACGTGACGGACTTCAATGTGACTCTTGCAGGAAGCGCGGTGACTATTGGAGCGACATATCCTTTCGCTCAATCGTTGGCAGGATGTTACGCTGCGGATAACGTATCGAACACTCTTGCTTCAACACTATACACGATTGACGAAGGAACGATTGCAGGAGAAGGAGCTGATGCGACCTTTACCTTGGCTGCAGGAGGAGGAGCGTTTAACAACACTCTGATAAACTGCACAAGCGCGGGAGGAGTCGGAATGACTTATCGCGCTGCGTCAACAGCATCGGCTTCAGCAGATACCTTCAATACGGGTCTTGCGATCTTCGCAACCTTTATCGGAGTCGTGATCCTTGCTTTGATGGGTAAGATCGTCGTGAACATCTTCAGGAAGAAGAACTAAATTTTTTCTTTTTTTGATATATGAGGCATTATCGCAACAGGCGAACCGAAGGGGTTCAAGACCCCTCAGCCTCTTTCCGATAAATATAAATACTCGCGCTCTATAACAAGGTAACAAGATGGCAAAACTCAAAATATACGATGGATTTGAAACCAAGAAGGACGCTCTTGCTCAGGCGCGTGACCTCAAGAAACAAGGGGTTCAGTATGTCAGAGTCAAGCGAATGGGTAAAGGTCGCTTGAAGTGGGGAGTGTATCTTGGAGGCAAGAATTCGGGGATGTATGTATAATGGGAAAAATTGTCAGAAGGTTGGAACGGAAGAGAAAGACTCGATTAAGAAATACTCCGTTCACCGATGAATGGTCTGCAGCCCGAAGGAAGAAGATGCCTTGCGGATATGTCATCAGGTTCAAGAACGGAAGGTATGGTCAGAGGATATGGAAGACCAAGGCAAAAGCCCTTTCTCATGTTCGCGGAATCATCAAGAATAATTCTCTCAAACAGCGTCAGATGGTTGGCGCTATAGGGATGAAAGTCCTGAAACACAGATTGAACGCAAGAGAAGTTCAGGAGATGAAGAGAGCAAAAGACTTTATCTACAGGTGAATCATGACTATCAAGAGGAAGAGAGTTTCTAAATCGCGAAAGGTGTCGAAGAGGAAGCCTTCGAGGTTCATATATGAGTTTATCTATTTTGATCCTTCTAATCCTGACAGAGATAAAACCTGGAGGAGCAAGTCTCTGAAGAATATCAAGATCATGAGAGAGGACATCGTGAGGCAAACTTGGGGAGATGACCCAAAGAGCGTTCCGATCATCGTCAGATATGCTAAGTCCAAGAAGATCGTTAAGAGGATTCGATGATGGCTTATAAGAAAACTCAGTCAAGTCCGAGGTTGGAGAAGTGGGTTTCTGTAGTCGGGAATATTCGAGGAACGATTACTCTTCAGAAGATTTGGGCGCGAGAGTATTATGTGACTCATTCTGTTTATCAGACGAAGAAAGCAGGGATCGGGGGATCGTCTGAGTTCCTGCATAAAAAGATCAAGCATCGAACATACAGCTTCAAGACCTATAAGGGAGCTTTGAATAAGGTTAAGATGCTCAAGAAACAGAAGATATAAATACTTCTTCTCTTTCCTTCTATAACATGGTCACAGATTTACCTATTAGGGAAGCGAAGCCGATTAAGATTGGCAATTCGTATTATTTCTCTGTTCCTTATCAGTATGTTCAGCATGGAGCGATCAAGGAGAAGCGGTTGTATGACATCACTATCGGGAAGAAGAATGTCTTGCTTGGAAGGAAGCTTTCGAAGAAGGCTGGATGTTGGGTCTTCTTGATAGATATGGAGTTCATTAAGGAGAAGAGGATCAAGCTTGATCGGGATTATAATATTCTCTTGAATGAATCTGCGCGGAAGAGGACAGACTAATTCTATAAGCTTTACCACCCCCTACTGTAACTCCCTCTTCTGTGTTTTCATCGTGAAGTAATTCAAAAAGATTAAATACTTCGAGCTTCTTGGTTCTATAACAAGACAATCATTATATCTCTATATAATTCCATAGAAATTATATAATCTATAAAATGAAGAAGCCGACACCCCTTTATAATAGCGCGAACCGACACCCGACAGACCCTCCCCCCCTTATTTCTCATGGAACTCGCGATTGGCAAATAGTGAAGTATCTCTATGAACATGAAGGGGAGAGATTCAACATCAGAGCTTATTCATTGAAAACAGGCATCTCGCGCTCCTCTATCTATGAAATTCTGAACAGGCTGATCCGAAAGGAGATCATAATCAAGCATGGAGCAGGAGACTACAAGCTAAGTTCCACAGGAAACGCATGTGTCGGAAGTGTCCAGATCACGATGCGTCACCCCACTCCCTTTATAATAGCGCAATCCGACACCCTTGAAGTGAGGGGTCATGGCTTTCGGTTCTTGGTCAAGCTTCCGAAGAATAGGGATTGGGTCAAGAGAAGGGGGTTCATGCAGCGGAGTCAGATCGGGTTTAAGGCGATCCCTCATGGGGAGACTGTGATCCTTCGGGGTCATAGGGTCAAGCTCTATAATAAGAGCCTGGACATTTACTTCGCGAAGGGTTGGAGTTCTTACGCGGATACTGCAGATAATTCTTGGAAGAACGCTATCAAGGAGCTGAAGCTTATCCTGTCTGATTTTCAGAAGAAGTTCTCTTTCAAGCTTGATCGGGTTGAGTGGAGGGTTTGTAAACAGCATTACAGTCTTATCAAGAACGCTCTTGCCAAGGATTACCTGAAGAATAGGGAGAAGCTTCATGTATGGGCTGAGGATGGGAAGCTATGGATGCTCATAGATAATAGTCTCAACCTGGAGGAGTGTGAGACTGTTCATACCCAATCTGCAAGATCGGATAATCAGAAGGTTCAGGACTTCTTTAACGGGGTCAAGCAGACAGGGATCACTCCTGAATTCATTATGGGGGGATTCGACAATCTTATTAAGGATCGTCAATACTATGCTGAGAACCTGCGCCAACATACAGACGCGATCAAGACCTTAGATAAGCAGATTCAGCGTCTTGGTGACATATTAGATAAGAAGACAAGGAAGAAGCGATAAAGATGCCTGAGATTCGTTGTAAGGGCTGTCAGGGTGTTGTCTATAACAAGCCTGAGCCTTTTATCAAGATGCCGAAGAAGTGTCCTAAATGCGGTTCTATGGAGTTCTATATCCCTTCTGAGGAGGATTTGGAGCGTGAGCGATTACAGGCTTTAGAAGCCTCAGGAAGACTCATTTCGAGCCTTTTGGAAGAATAAGCGAAAGGTTTATATATCTCTGTGTTATACTCGGTTCTATAACAATAACTGATCCCTTGAAGGATCGGAGGCAACGAAGGAGTATGACTCGTTATGAGAAGCCCTCTTGGGGTAAGGTGATCCTTGTTGGGATTGCGTTCATTCTTGTAATCATGGCGGTATTGATCCATGATGGCGTGAGGACTTATCTTGATAAGAAGGAGTTCTGTGAGGATAAGAAGGATACTGTGAAGTATCCGATCTGTGAACGGAATTCTTGGAAGCCTTGTCATGATGTCGCGAACTTGACGATCTTCGTTGACTGTGAAAAATACAGGTGATGCGCTATGTCAATAAAAGAGCTGAATGATTATGTTCATGAATCTGGAAGGTATATCATCGTTCATCGAGGACTGCTTTGCGGATTCGGAGGAAAAGAAAATGGATAAGAAAGATAAGAAGGCTTCGACCTCTGAGCTGATTTTGAGACAGACATGCCTTAGGGCTGCTGTTGAGCTTCATGGTTCGAAAGCTCCGATAGAGAAAGTCCTGAAGACAGCCGACGAGTTTGTCAGGTGGGTCGTTAGGAAGTGATATTCTTTCGTTGCCGAAAGAACGGGCTGCAGGTTGGGTTAACCCCCTCCTGCAGTTCGATATTCTTTGATGAAGGTTTTTTGATGATGAAGATTGCTTTACTTCAGATTGACGGGAAGATGCCTAATCTTGCTTTGATGAAGATCGCTGCTTTTCACCGAAAGAGGGGAGATGAAGTGACTTTTATTGATCTGAGTAGTATTAAGGCTGACCGATGGTATGGGAGTAAGATATTCATGGGAGGGAGTGGTTATGATCTCAAGGCTAAGCTTCCGTCAGGGATCGAGGAGCAAGTTCCTGATTATGATCTCTTCAATATTGATTATAGCATTGGCTTTACGACGCGAGGGTGTATTCGAAACTGTGACTTCTGCATTGTCAAGGAGAAAGAAGGTAATCTCTTGGAGTGTGATTTCAGCAGGGACATAAAGCATAGTCGTTATATCATCATGGATAATAATTTCTTGGCAAGTGAGTTCTGGAAGGAGAAGCTGAAGTATTTCATTGATAACAAGATCAAGGTATGTTTCAATCAGGGCTTAGATATTCGGTTGATTACCGAGGAGAAAGCCAAGGTCTTATCTAAGGTTCTTTATTATGATGCTTCGTTTACTCATAGAAGATTATATTTTGCTTTTGACAATCCTAAGCTTGAGAAGGTCTTCAAAGAGAAATTAGAAATTCTGATCAGACATGTCAAGCCTTATCGGATTATGGTCTATGTCTTGGTCGGTCATGATACTACATTCGATCAGGACATGAAACGCTTTGAGATTATCAGGAGCTTCGGCTGCGATCCCTACATTATGATATATAACAACAGGAGAGATAATCAGGAACTAAGGGACTTTTCAAGATGGGTCAATAAGAGGGTATACAAGTCATGCTCTTGGAAGGACTATAAAGGAAGGAAAACTTGATATATGTTGGAGGATACGAGGTTGATTAAATATGATTGCTGAATTGTTGACGATTATACTGATTGTCTGCTTGGGGATTGTTGCGGTATGGCTTTTCTTCAAGGTTGTTAAGGCTATCTTTAGATTGGCGATCCTTGGGGGTATCCTGCTTTTGTTGATTGCTTTAATCCAATACTTGAGGGGGTTGGTATGAATGGAAGACCCTGAGGAGATGAAGCGGATCATTATCGCAAGGCTTGAGGAATGGAACTTTGAGCCTGAGCAGTTGCAGCGCATGATTGACATAACTGAGGAATGAAAGATGGTCGATGCGATGAAGGTTGAGTATTGGGTCTGTCAGATTTGCGGTTCGGATCATGACCATAAAGAGGATGCTGAGGAGTGTTGTAAAGGAGGTTGATATGATGTCTGTTGATGAAAAGGCTGAGGAATTGTATCATCATTGTATGGTATGTCAGAAGGTGACTGTTGAGGGTGTGAGGTTCAGTTATGAGGCGTATGTTAAGGCTGGAGGGGATGTTCAGGCTTTGACAACGGGACTCTGTGAAGATAGGGACTGCAGGGAGGAGTATGTGAACTTCGCTGCAGGAGGGGACTCTTGCTTGATTGAGATATTGAGGAATGAGCTGTTATAGAAAGATTTAAATAAAGATTTGGCTTTGAGGCGTTATAGATTACAAGAAAGGAGCGAAGATGACCTATTTCGAAAAGAATAAGCAGAAGATGTTTCCTCAGATTAAGGACTTCTCCGATCCTCAAGATGATCTTAGGAATACTCCAGGCTTCAAGCTTTCTATGGGGGATTGGTTTTGGTTCAATCCTTTCGCTTATCGGTTCATGATGGTCGGTCTTCCGATGCAGTTTATGATTGTTTTTGGAGGGCTTTCAATTCTTGCTTTTGTTAAGGCATGGATTATTCTTGCAGTAGTTTTTATTTTGATCTTCGTTATTTCATTGAGCGCGACAATCAAGAAGTGGGAGAAGCTTCCTGAATGGCGCAAGAATAAGATGAACATGTATGACCAACACTTGAGAGAGTATAGACCTAAAAATGAAGAAGAAAAACTTGAGTAAGGACGAAAGGATCAGGAGACAGACATTCGCTATTAAGGTATGTCTGACTTGCATTATAATTCTTTTCTTGTTTATTGCAGTTCAGAGTTTCTTTGGGAAGAGAGCAGTCCTTCATGCAGGTATGAACGGGATCATGTTTGGCATGACCGAGGAGGAATTCTGCTTTGAGCGTCATGGAAGGAACTTGACTGCTGATGGGTATTGCGATATTACTTCTATTGATTATGATGGAGCGTTGTGGAGGGATACTCTTGCGACGGAAGAATTTCTTTATGAGCATTATGTTGACTGTTCGTGGGGAAAGATGTTGGTGAAGAACTTCAATCCTGAAGGTAATTCTTTAAACGATAGATTGAGGTATTGGTATGTTAAATGCCAATTCAATCAGACCAAGAAGGTGATAATAGATGGTGAAAACAACGGGTAAGCCTAAGGAAGAGAAAGAGAAGAAGACGACCAAGGTTGTCTTTGAGGAGAAGATAACCTGTCCTCATTGTAAGGAGAACATTATTTTGAGGAAGGAGAAGAAGCTTTTGAAACCTGCTGAACCTGCAGAGTATTCTGAAAGGGTTGTTGTTGAGAAGGATGCTCAGCAGACTATTGAGCAGTCGGTCAAGAATGAACCCAAGCTCGATTCAAAGAAGAAGAATAAGTAAAGGAGGGATCATTGATGACTAAGAAAATTAAGATTGCCATTGACGGGAATGAGTTCGAAGCCGAACACCGAACTTTCAAGAGTGGGAAGAAAGGTTATGGACTCTATGGAACTGTCAATATTGACGGCAAAGGACATAGAATATCTATGAACCTTATCGAAATGTAAGGAGGGGATTTGGCATGATTGAACTGAAGAAGGATGTCATGGAGATAATTGATAAGCTGAATACTGCTTGGGTTGAGGCTGTCAAGGAAGGGACTGCTCCTGAGAGCGACGGAATTGACTTGACTGATGTCATGAGCAAGTATAGCGAGTATATGCGCGATCTTGATGATAAGTGGAATCTCGGGATGCAGCGGATCAAAGAGAAAAAAGGTAAGTTTTGGTAAAGGAGGGGATTGATTATGGATCAAGAGACAGAAGATTTAATTCAGAAGATTGACTCTTTCTTTGATAAGAAGGGGGTTGCGCTTGAGTCGAAGTTTTTGATTACGAGGCGCATGAGTCAGCAATACGAAGATGACCTGTGGGACGATGATGAAGAAGAGCCTGAGGATGGAGTCGATGACGCTTTTGAAGATGATTTCGAGCCTGACATTGAAGCGGAGGCTGAAGATGAACCTGCAGGTGAAGACTTAGAGGAGGAGGAAGACCTTGAAGTTCCTGATAGTGTTCCTCCTTTGGAAGTTCCGAAGCCTCCTGCGAAGAAGCATCAGAACAGTATGAAGGCAAAGATGAAGCGCATGAAGCCTAAAGCTATCAAGGAGTGAGGTTGAAGATGGGGATGCTTGACCGAAAGATCGTCCAGGCTGTCGAAAAGTTAATGCCTGAAGTAGAGAAGCACTTGACCGATCAGCAACAGAAGGCTATAGATCAGAACAGAGCTAAGATGGAAGAACAGATCGAAGTCATCAAAAGCGAGATCGAGAGCATAGTCGAAAAGAAAGTCAATGAAGCGATGAAGAAACATGGCTCTTAAGAATTATACGACAACAGTAAAGAGCGAGAAGACGATTGCTGAGATAGAGATGATCTTAGCGAAGCATGGAGCAACGCATGTCTTTAAGCAGTATGAAGACGGGAAGGTTGTTGCGGTTGCTTTCAAGTATCAAATTGAGGATCAGATTTTTGCTTTCAAGCTTCCGATGAACGCTGAGAAAATCTTGAGAATCTTTGAGCTTGAAGGCTTGACTCCGAAGTATCGCAATATAGATCAAGCAGAGAGGACGGGATGGAGGATTATCAAGGATTGGATTGATAGTCAGATGGCTCTTCTCGAAGTTCACTTGGTCAAGTTCGAAGAGATATTCCTTCCTTACATGTGGGACGGAAAGAAGAATCAGACGCTCTTTGAATCAATGCAGGAAAGAGGATTCAAGCAATTAGAGTATAAAGAGGAATGAAGATGAATTGGAAGACAATAATTTCAGCTTTATGTTTTGCGACAGCTCCAAGTATTGCGATATGGGGATGCCTTATCGCTGCATTGAATAGGCATAGATTCGTCTTTTTATGCTTCTTGATACTATCTATAATCATGTGTTGGTTATGTATTCCATTACTAAATCAGATGTCGAGGGAGAATCATGTCAGGGGATAATTCTGATAAACCTTTCAGCTTGAAGGAGTGGTTCGATCAGGCTCAAGAAAGTTATACGGAGTTCGAAGACTCGTTGTGGGATAAGCTCGGGGGAGTCGGGAAGAAGATTAAAGCTTGGCGTTCCAAGCCTCTTCCCGATTGGAAGCGCGTTCAGAATGTATGGATATGGATTGCGATCTTAGCTTTTGTCACAGGCTGGAATCTTGCAGGGTATTATTATGAGTATCAATGCAATAAGCATATTGTTGAGGAGTTCTATCCTGAGATTGCTTGTATCAATCCAGGGCTTAAGTGTGATATGGAGCGAGTGAATCCTGAGATGTTGTCAATTCTGAATCAATCAGCGTTCAATGAGAGCGTCAAAGACCTTCCATTGTTGGGAAAATCGGAGGGATAATATGACGACAGGAACAGTAAAATTTTTCAATCCGTTAAAGGGATTCGGGTTTATCAAGAGTGACAGGGACTACTTTTTTCACTTGACTCAATGTCCTGAGAACTATAAACCTAAGCTTGGAGATGAAGTCGAGTTCACTCCTGTAAAGACGAAGAGAGGTTGGGCTGCCAATGCCATAACTATATTGAAGACTCAGGATAACGATGGCTGATCTGAAGAACGCTCTTTTCATGGGGAACATTTATGATCCTGATACTGATTGTCAGTATGTCCTCATGAGAGTATCTGCGAAGGATTGGGACGATTATCAGAAAGAGCTTGAGGAGGAAGAAAAATAAAGAAGGTATTGCTGATAATGTTTTTATCTTTATTTCTTTTGGGATGTTCTGAAGTGAATGAACATGCAGTTCTTGAGAATGAGCATATCACTATCAATAAGAACATTGAACAGCTTCAAGCAGGTCAGAACATCATGAATAATAATATTGGGACGATCAATCAGAACTTAGTCATGATAAATCAGAATCTCAGGGTAATTAATGAGAACTGTCAGAAATGAAGGTTCTTAATCTTTATGCAGGGATTGGAGGCAATCGGAGGCTTTGGGAGGGTGTTGATGTGACTGCGGTAGAACTCAGTCCTGAGATCGCTGCTATTTATCAAGAGTATTTTCCTGATGATAAGGTTATCGTGTCTGATGCTCATGAGTTTCTGTTGAAGCATTATAAGGATTTTGATTTTATTTGGAGCAGTCCTCCATGCCCTACTCATTCTGATATTAGGCGTTGTGGTGTTCATGCAGGGAGGTATCCTGCTGAGTATCCTGATATGAACTTGTATCAAGAGATCATTCTGCTGAAGCATTTTGCGCCTCAGGCTTGTAAGTGGGTTGTTGAGAATGTTGTTGGATACTATACTCCACTCATTGAGCCTCAGGTTAGGCATAGGCATTTCTTTTGGAGTAATTTTATCATTCCTGAATTCAAGAACAGGTTAGATCAGAGGACTCATAATGATATTGTTGGAAGCAGTTCAATCTATAATTTTGATATTTCAGATACCGATCTTGATGATAAGAGAAAGATACTTCGGAACTGTGTTGATCCCAAGCTCGGTCTTCATGTATTCGAGTCTGCTTTTAGGAAGGTTCAGCTTACTCTGGATCAATGAATCTCCACTTGTCTCGGTTGACATAGACTCTCCAGGCTATGAAGAGCGCGAGAAGCAAGAGAGCTATGTAGACTATTGCTTTGACCCAATCGGGGAGTCCTGAGAAGAGTCTTAAGGGGTATGATAGGACGCTTTTGATTATGCCTCCGACATACCATATCGTTTCTTTTGTTTGCATTACCCAATCTTCAGCCATGTTTCTTCAACCTCTAAAGAGCCTATCAAGCTTTTCCTTCTTATCGTATTGAGTGAACTGAGCGTATGTCATAGTTACCTTGATGTCTGAATGGTCAAGGAGTTCCTGAACATGTCGCAACACAGAAGCGTCATTCGGGTTATCTTTGAGAAGCCATATCGGGAGGGTGTGTCTGAACATGTGACAATGTATCTTCATCTTAGGTCTTGTTATGCCAAGGCTTGAGGCGATGCTTTTGATGATCTGATCTGCGCGTTGGCGCGTGATGGGGAAGACTCGCTCATGGCTGCCGATCCTTTCACTATCTATATATGTCTTGAGAAGGTCGAGGTAGTCATCATCTACAGGCTTAAGCTTTCTTTGAGGCATCTTGTTAAGTCGCGCTCTCTGCAGGGCTTCTCTGCTTTTGTCTGCTCCTGTCTTGGTCTTGGTCTTGATGTGATCCTTCTTGAGGATGTCCCATTCTATGAGTCCGTCAGGGTGTATATCGCAGGGTCGAAGTCCTACTGATCGGGTGTATGGCTTCTCTCCAACGATCTCGCTGATCCTTCTTGCGGTTCGGATCATGGTCATTACGAGCATGTAGTCTCTGATTCGGTCATTGTCTTCGCAGAATTCAAGCATGGCATCGACCTCTTCCATGTCGAAATAGGCTGTCTTATGCTTCATGATGTTGGTAAAGTCTATGCTCATAGGTCATCACTCCTTCCAGGGCGTGTATTATTCTTCTTGATATGTCTTGATACCCCCAATCGGGGTCTTTACAAAATGATAATAATGTCAAACTGAAGGGTTATAAAGTTTTTTCTTGATGATTTGATTACATATATAGATATATAGAGACCCTGTTCGGTGTTCTGTGAGATTGTCGGTTTTCAATCCCTATTATTATTATCTGAATTTGGGTTTATTGCCTTTAAGGTCTTCAGGTTTTGTATGAAGGTATTTGTTGAAAGTGTCCACAGAGCAGCCGAGCTTTGTTGCGATCTCACTCTTGGTCACTCTG
>Ga0180438_10003377_pt1 | contig 24208 bp, 29 predicted proteins | sample SS_ome_12_FD_132455 | JGI IMG/M metagenome (GOLD analysis project Ga0180438, IMG submission 132455) | Hypersaline lake sediment archaeal communities from the Salton Sea, California, USA - SS_3_D_2 metaG | ecosystem: Environmental > Aquatic > Non-marine Saline and Alkaline > Hypersaline >... | reverse complement strand
TCCCAGTGCCTCAAGCGATGTCTCTAGTCCCACCGTGGTGGCTATACATTCAGCGGAGTCATCTATGTCGAAACTGTTGCGCGGTGTGGCACAATACGGTCCGTGTAGCTCAAGCTGGGCATCTGGAGTTCTGGCGTGTCAATTCTGAGTGACCTGTTCGCCGGCTCCGAACTCGCGGTGCTGGCCGGAATCCTCATCTTTTTCTTCGTGGTGCAGTCTCTGGGTGCCTCGTGGCAAGCCAGGCGCATGGTTTCCACCATGAAGGCGCTCTTCAAGCATGGTACCCTTGCCGTGGGCATGACTGGGAACATCTACAAGGGCAAGGTGTACGCCTTTCTAGTGGCGGACGATCAGGGCGCTATTGTCAAGGCGCAACAACTAAAGGGTTGGACGGTATTCGCTCAGCCGAGGCCCGTCGAAGCGTTGGTGGGGCTTCAGCTGAGCGATTTGCTTGTCGAGTCGCCTCAGATCCAGGGCGTGTCGAAGAACGCTATGCAGGCCTTTGGCATGGCCGCCCGCACTCTGATGGAGAGGCTCGAGGAGCGACAGGCGGCGCTGAGCGCCGAGGCCGAAAACTGTACAGCACTATCGACCTGAGCCTCGGTGTGCTGCGTGCCTGACCGGATGCTTGGGAAAGGAGGTGGTTTGCATAGGCTGAACTGGCAGTTGAGGTGCTGATTGTGGTTCATCGTGATGGAACTTCACATTCGCATCAAGGAGGTCTACTGTGGCAACATTGGCAAGTTGGGCGGAGGCATTCGCCGCGATCTTCAAGGAGGGCGGCAATGTCTTCACAGGAATCGTGGGAGGGATCCTACCAGGCCTGATCGTGCTCATGACCGCGATCAACGCCCTGGTGTCTATCATCGGCATTGAAAGGGTGGAGGAGCTGGGCAGGAAGGCCGGGGGCACGTCACCCCTCCTGTGGCCGGTTCGGTACTTCTTCTACCCCTTCATTGCCGGCTTCATCCTGACAAACCCCATCACGCACATGATGGGCAAGTTCCTGCCGGAGAGGTACAAGGCGGCATGGGTGGAGAACTCGTTCCGCGCAATGCACTACGGCCTGGGCCTCTTCCCGCACATGAACCCCGGTGAGATTTTCACCTGGGCAGGTATTTCCAGCGGCGTGGAATCTCTGGGCTATAGCACGGCCGAACTGGCGGTGCGCTACCTGTTGTGCGGTGCAGTGCTCATGACCATCTCGGGCATCATCACCGAGAAGATGTACTTCTGGCTCTGGGCCCGTGGCCACAATGGCCAGCAGCCCACTAACTGAGAGGCCTAGGAGGATTACATAATGCTGAAGCTTATCGATAAAGTAGGGCGTGGGGCTGGTAAAGTAGTAGGTATCCTCTATCAGGCCGGTCGCGACAGCATCGATCAGGTCATCACGAACATCCTCCCCTTTATGGCGTTCGTGAGCTTCATCATCGGCCTGATCCTGAAGAGCGGGGTGGGCACCGTGATCGCCAACACCCTCGTTCCCCTCTCGTCGAACCTGGTCGGCCTGCTGGTTCTGTCGTTCATCGTGACTCTGCCGTTCCTGTCCCCGCTTCTGGGGCCCGGCGCAGTGATCGGCCAGATCATTGGCACTCTGGTCGGCGTCGAGATCGGCCGTGGCACCGTCCCGGTTTCGATGGCGCTGCCCGCCATGTTCGCAGTGAACGGTCAGTGCGGTTGTGACTTTGTGCCGGTCGGCCTGGCCATGTCGGAGGCCGAAGAAGAGACCATCGAGTACGGCGTTCCGGCGGTACTGTACTCCCGAACCATCAGCGGGCCCATTGCTGTTCTTCTAGCCTGGGTCTTTAGCATTGGGCTGACGTACCAGTAGGTCGCGCTTTAGCGCATCCTTTCCTCTTGGCAGCGGCCTCGCGCGAGGCCGCTGCCCTCTCCTGACAACAAAGTACAAAGACTGCGGAGGTAAGTGTTCGTGACTGAAGAGAAGAAGTATCGCAAGGTGAAGGTCGTCGCTGGGCCTCGAGGCTGGGGTGGACCATTGATCATCGAGCCCAAGCCTGGCAAGTACATCATTGGCTCAATCACAGGTGGGGGCATCCATCCGCTGGCACAGAAGATCGCCGATCTGACGGGTAGTGAGGCGCGAGACTGCTTCTTCAAGGGCCTGCCGTTCGACCAGTTGGCTTGTGCAGTGATCGACTGCGGTGGCACGGCGCGGTTGGCCGTCTACCCGATGAAAAAGGTGCTCACGGTCGATGTGATTCCCACAAAGCCTGCTGGTCCGCTGTTCAGGATGATCACAGCAGAGTACTTTGTGTCCGGAGTCGAGCTCGACGGCGTCACCTTAGTTGAGGAAGAATAGCACTCAGCGAGTCGTTGCTGGCCCTGCTGCAAGCGGGGCCAGCAAGATGACCAGCGCGGATTCTGGAGAGGCCTGGAGCTGCGTCACGGCTCTAGGCCTCTCCTAGTGCCATCGCTAGTTTGACAAGCATCGGCCAGCAGGCTGGTTGACCTGGCGCAACGTGCAGGTGCCGGGTGCGTTACTCTGAAACCTGCCGTGCGGATTCCTCAGCAAGGCTTCTGCTGCTGTCTTTGGTCTTTTTGAGGCATCCTGTGCCGGATTGCATCAGGCCCAGGATGGCTATGCGCTGTCCTAGGCGACCGCGTTTGTCGGTCCGCTGCTGACAGATCTACGTTGGTATTCAAGCAGCCTTGTCGTGACATGGTGCGAGAAGACTGATGAAAGAGTGCAAAGCAAAGTATGAGACTCGGGTGGCGGAGATTGGCCCACTGGTCCCAGAGTTCCTGGAAAGCCGGATTCTGGTCTTTTTCCGAGTAGGTGCTCCGCCCGAGCTGGCAGAGTTCTCCATTCTCACCGAACCGAGTGAGCTCGTTGAGGACGTGAAGGCGGGTGATTTGGTCATGATCGGCGAGCACTCCTACCGAGTGACTGCTGTGGGAGAAGTGGCTAACATGAACCTCCGCAACCTGGGCCATCTTGTCCTCAAGTGCAACAATCGGACCGAGCCCGAATTGCCGGGAGATGTCTGCGTGGAGGCCAAGGATCTGCCGCCCATAGGCGTTGGGACTATCCTCCGCGTCAGCAGCAATGGTTCCGGCGCTGGATGAGTGGAGTTGCCTGTGAAACAGACTGCGATCTTCACCGCAAGGGTGGGTGAGGAACCAGTCACCGCGAATCGTACCGCTGCGCGCTCTGCAGCAGTGCCTGAGGCAGGTACTGTAGTCTGCTCCTGCTTTGGCCGCGGTGTGATGGCTGTGGCCTCGACTTTAGTCTGGAAAACTGCGCACCGCGCTGGGCTGACTGACCTGAGCTGACCACAGGGCTATCATTATGCCGGCGGAACGCTCATCGGCCGCTGTTCGACAAACACGCACTATGCCGCTGTTTCGGTCATTGCCGCCTCTCGATGTCTGACAGTCCTGCGCTTCTTGCTGGTTGGAGGGTGAGTGTTGATGCTGCAAGGCAAAGTCGCAATTGTTACGGGAGCAGCACAGGGCATCGGGCGAGCCATCGTCCACAGGTTCGCTGCCGCTGGTGCGTCCCTCGCCATGTGCGATCTCAATCTGGATGGCCTAGAGCTGCTGTGCACCGAGCTGCCAGCGGCCAGTCCAGAGCACCTAGCCTACCGGCTCGATGTCGGAGATGAGGACGCTGTCAATACTGTTGTCGAAAAGATCGTGCAGCGTTTCGGTCACACCGACATTCTTGTCAACAATGCGGGCATCTTCAAGCGGGGCTGGCTGCTGGAGCTCACCGAGTCCGAATGGGACGAAACCATGAGGGTCAATGCCAAGGGCCCCTTCCTCATGACCAAGGCAGTGGTCAAGCAGATGATAGCGCAACAGCAGGGCGGCAAGATCATAAACATCGGCTCCATCTCCGGGCAGATTGTGCAGGCAGGTAAGGTGCACTATGCGGTTTCCAAAGCTGCACTCATGCACTTCTCCAGGGTCATGGCGGTAGAGCTTGGCCCGCACGGAATTCAGGTCAATGTGATCAGCCCCGGGCCTACTGTCACTCCGCAGATCGCACCGGTCGATCCGCAGGACTACTTATCGCGGCACTACATTCCTCTGGGCAAGATGGCTCAGCCAGAGGATCACGCCGCAGCAGCGCTGTTCCTGGCCTCACCGGCATCCAACCACATTACGGGCCAGGTTCTAAACGTCGACGGCGGCGAATTCGTGACGCGGAAGCGTCCGGAAGCCCGCTTCCCAATGGATCGCTGAATCGTGCATCACGGGATTGGTGGGAAGCGCAAATGCTCCTAAAGGACAAGGTTGCGATCGTGACAGGAGCTGCCCAGGGCATCGGGCAGGCCATAGCGACCGCTCTGGCGTTGGAGGGGGCTTCTCTCGCCGTCTGCGATAGGCGCTTGGGCGAGCTGACACAGGCACTGGGCGACTTGAAGGCGACAGATCAGGGCCATCGTGCGTACCAGGTCGACGTCTCCAATGCAGCCCAGGTTCGCTCCTTTGTGGACAAAGCTGCTGGGGATTATGGACGAATCGACATCCTGGTCAACAATGCGGGCATCATCATCCGCAATGCGGTGCTCGATATCTCTGGTGCGGAATGGGACAAGGTGTTCGATGTCAATGTCAAGGGACCCTTCCTGTTGACCCAGGCGGTTGCCCGCCACATGGTGGAGCACAAGATTGCCGGCAGTATCGTCAACATTGCGTCCACATCAGCGCAGTACGCACAGGTCAACAAGGCCACCTACGCGACGACCAAGGCTGCCCTGGTGCATCTCACCAGGTGTGCAGCAGTCGAGCTGGCTCCGTACGACATTCGGGTGAATGCCATCTGTCCCGGCCCCACGCTCACGGCCCAGATAGCCGACCGCGTCAGCGAGGAGTATCTGCGCGGTAAGGGGATGATCCTTCCAGGGGTTGGGATGCCTGAAGATGTGGCCCGCGCGGTGCTGTTTGTGGTGTCTGATGCAGCCAGACGGGTCACCGGCGCCCAGCTGAACATCGACAGCGGACAGCAGCTTTACTAGGGAATCCACGTCTCGGAGCCGTTGCCTGGCTCTCTTGGAGTGTGGGCGAGGAAGGTCTGACACGATGTTCTTTGAGATTGAGGTCAACACGCACGCCAAGCGAGAGGTTGTGGATGTCACCGATGTGGTCCGTCGGTGTATAGATGAGAGTGGGGTGGAAAACGGCCTGTGTTTCCTCTTCGTACCACATGCCAGCGCCTCGGTGACCGTGAACGAGAACACCGATCCCGACCTCTTTCCAGACATGATCAGCGCCATGACGCATGTGGCACCCCAGAGGCCTGAGTATGGGCATTACAACTCGGATGCACACGTCCAGGCCAGCCTGTTTGGAACCTGCCAGACTCTGATGGTGCGCAACCGTCAGCCGGTGCTTGGCCACTGGCAAGGCGTCCTGTTTTTCGAATGGGACGGCCCGCGCAGCCCGAGGCGGCTGTTGCTCGAGATCATCCCTACGACGGGGACCGTCCGGCGCATCAAGGCAGAGAAGGTAGTCAGCACGGTTCAGGTTGTCCACGGGCCGCAAGGCTGGGGCGGACCTGTGGTCGTCGCACCGTCAACGGATGCCGACGTCGTGGTCTATCTCGATGGACCCAATGTTCACAACTGCGCTCGACACATCGCAGATCTGGCTGGCGTTATCGCAATTGAGGGAGCCACTGCCAGCCCAGGGCTGGGTCAGGTGTTGGCGGTTGTTATCGGCACCGATGATTGGGGTCGTGTCCGACCGTACGTTGAGGAAGGCATCCCGGTGGTCAACACGATTGCCGTTTCACCCCCCCAATCAGCCGATGTTTCGGCCACCTCCTACGTGACGGGCGTCCGAGAGTGCGATGTGCACAAGGTGGCGCGACCCGACACCGCAACGGCGCCCGATGCGTGATGTAGAACTGGCCAGCAAAGAGAGAGCCCATGCTGTTCCATAAACAAGTGGCCATCGTAACCGGTGCAGCCCGTGGCATAGGCCAGGCCATCGCTCAGCGCCTTGCCGAGGAGGGCGCTTCTCTGGCACTCTGTGACCTAAACCGCGAAGGCCTGCAGGAGACGCGGGCTATGCTGCCTCCGGCGGCCCAGCCGCACCGCATCTACGAGCTGGATGTTGGCGATGGCGCGGCCGTGACGCGTTTCGTCGCGGATGTCCTGCAGTCATTCGGGCGTGTCGACATCTTGGTCAACAACGCGGGTCTGCTGATCAGGCATGATGTGCTTGAGGTATCAGGGGACGAGTGGGACCGGGTGTTCGCCGTCAATCTCAAGGGGCCTTTCTTGCTCATCCAGCATGTGGCGCAGCACATGGTTGGTGCTGGCATCAGAGGGATCATCGTGAACATCGCCTCGACGTCTGCGCAGTACTCCCAGCCCGGAAAGGCCACATACTCGGCCACCAAAGCTGGCCTTGTGCACCTGACCCGCTGTGCTGCTGTGGAACTCGGTCCGCACGGCATTCGTGCCAACGCCATTTGCCCGGGGCCGACACTCACACCGATGATTGCTGACCGCGTCACCAGCGAGTACCTGAAGGAGAAAGGCGCGCTCCTGAATGGTATAGGGTACCCGGTCGATATTGCCAATGCAGTGGTGTTTCTGTGCAGCCCCGATGCCCGCAGGGTTACGGGGGCAAACTTCAACATCGACAGCGGCCAGCAACTGTACTAGTGCAACCGATGATTGCGGTCCACGAGGCGGGCCGCGCCTAACCGTTCTTCGGGAAGCATTGATGGTTCAACACACAACAGCTAGGGAGGCAAGTCAGTCATGAGGTTTCAAATCTCGGTCAACACTAACGCCAAGCAGGAATTCATGGAGATCACTTCCTTGGTGCAGGAGTGCGTCGACAAGAGCGGCATCCAGAATGGCCTGTGTTTCATCGTTGTGCCGCACTGTACCGTCGCGGTGACGGTCAACGAGAACAAGAGCCCCGAGTTGCCGGGCGAGATGGTACAGATCACGGATGAGCTCATTCCACAGAAGGAAAGCTATGTGCATTTCAATTCCGCTTCACATCTTCAGACCAGTCTGTACGGAGTCTCAGAGACCCTGCTGGTCATAGATGGCAAGCTCTCTCTCGGATACTTCCAGGGCATCTTCCTTGTCGAGACGGATGGTCCACGGAGCCCGCGACGTGTGCTGGTGTCAATCATCCCAGATGAGGGCCCGTTGCACGAGATCGTGGAAGAGCATGTCTACTGCGCAGCCCAGACGGTGCACGGCCCTGGTGGCTCGGGTGGTCCCGTGGTGATCGAGCCCACTGTGGATCGGGACCTGGTCGTGTCGCTGTGCGAGGGTTGGGAGGTACATCCGGCCGCGCGCCACCTGGCCGACCTGAGCGGGGCGACGGCGGTAGATGGTTGCAAGGCCATGCCTCCCCTGGAAAGGGTGGCCGCCCTGATCATCGACGGAGACCTGGGCGACGTGGCTCAAGCCTGTCTCAAGCAGGGCATACCGGTCGTCAACCTAGCCAACGTACCGCCTTCAGCGGATGTGCCCGAGACCAGCCAGCCGGGGCTCTACGTGACGGCCGTTCGGCCTGGGGAGGACATGTCGCGCGTGGAAGAGCCGGCGTAGCTGGAGTTACGGGCGATTGTCAGAGGCAGGACGGCCTTGGGCCGGTTGGTGGGCCCGCTGCGCGAGGGGGCAGCAGGATAGCATTTGCTGAACAGGGTACTCGTTTGCAGGTGCTGGGCAGCCTCTCAAACGTCGCGCGCGGTAGACAAGGTGGACATACTGGTGAAAGTTGTACGTACGTTGTTGGGTGATATCCCGCCCGGAGAAATGGGGATCACCGATTGCCACGAGCATCTCATTCGCTCAGGTGGGCCTGAGATCGCCGAGTCGCAGGACTATTTGCTGAATGATGTGGACAAGGCGGTTCAGGAGTTCGATTTGTTCGTCCAGTCCGGCGGCAAGGCTGTGGTAGCGATGGATCCCATCGGGTGCGGGCGGGATGTTGCAGCTATGCTGGAAGTCGCTCGTCGAGTCTCTGGCCACATACTGCTGACCACAGGATTCCACAGGGGCGAACTCTACGACAACCGACACCACTGGGTGATGACATGCTCTGTGGATCAGGTGGCCGAGATGCTTATCGCGGAGATTGAGGAAGGCCTTGATCTGCACAGCTACAATGGCCCGATCGTAGAGCGTGTGCCAGCCAAGGCAGGCTTGATCAAGGCTGGCACCAGCTACCTGAAGGTGACCGAGTTTGAGAGGAGGGCTCTGCAGGCTGCGGCCCTTGCTCAGAGCGCGACGGGCGCTCCCATCGTGACGCACACCGGTGGGGGCACCATGGCTCTGGAGCAAGTGGAGATACTGAGAGGGCATGGAGCCGATGTGAGCAAGGTCATCGTGGGCCACATGCACCGCAACCCTGATCCAGTCTACAACAGGCGTGTGCTTGCTACTGGGGCGAACCTGGGCTACGACACTTGCCGATTCAAGTACTACTCGGAGAACTTTCTTGTCAGCCTTCTGCTGGACTTGGTCAAGGCTGGCTACCAGAGGCAAATCGTGCTTGGCCACGACGCGGGTACGAGAGGATACCAGAAGGCCTGGGGGGCCGGCGTCGGGCTCGACTACCTTCTCACGCAGTTTGTGCCACGGTTGCGTAGCGAGGGCATGCCCGAGGATGCCATTGACGACATTCTTGTCAACAATCCCGCGCGCGTCTTCGCCATCGAGGACAAGTCTAGCACTTGCGCCGAGGAGGCTGTCCATTCAGTTTGATCCTTCTAGGTTTGGGAGCATGGCAGAAGCCCTGACCACAGGTTGACACGATCTTATCTGGGTTGTACAATGTGAGTAACCAGACATGTATAGGCGTGTATAACGCCTCGGAAGCGTGTCTGCAGCTTCCGAAAGCGCTTCTTTAGCCGGCGAGGCCTATCATGCCAGGTGGTCTGCGCACCGCGAAACCTGTGTATCAGTGCAGGTGCCTCTTTGCAGAGGCCTAGTATCCGAGGGGACTCCGTTGCGAACCCTCTTGATGGGCAGGTGAGATATGTCCGAAGAATTGAAACTGGATCGAGATTCTCCGCAACCGCTGTTCCAGCAGTTGGACAACCTCTTGCGCGGCCAGATTGAAGATGGATCGCTCGGTCCCGGCGATAGGATTCCTTCAGAGCATGAGTTGTCGCGCGAACATGGGATCAGCCGGATGACGGCCAGGCGCGCCCTTGACACTCTGGTGATGGAAGGTCTCTTGTTTCGACGCCCAGGCAAGGGCACTTATGTTTCGGAGAAGGTGCAATGGCCAGGCGCCACCGTCTTTAGCTTCAGCACGGCCATGAGATCGCAAGGGCTTGTCGTCGCGACCCGCGTCGTGGAGTTGATGCTAGCTGGGCCAACGCCAGCCATCGCTCGTGACTTGGGAGTAGGACTGGGAGAGCAGATCGTTCGTCTTACTAGGCTGCGCCTGCTTGAGGGTGAGCCAGTTGCCCTGCACACCAGCTACATGCCCAGGGAGTACTATCCTGCCATTCGCCACGCTGATCTGGTGACTACCCCTTTGAACAAGGTCATGGAGGCGATCAGCGGGCGTCGCATTGTCAACTCGCGTGACTATGTGGAGGTTACTCTGGCGAATCCCGAGGAAGCTGTGCTTCTAGAGATTCCGGCCGGGGCCCCACTGCTGCTGGTGCGGGGTCTAGTCTTCTCAGATCGTGGCACTGCGGAGCGAGCTACCAAGTCGCTCTTCCGGGGCGATCGTTTTCGCTTCACCATCGAGGGCGGGACGCTGGAGGTCAAGTCAGTCGACGGGAAGGCCTCAGTGGATGGTACCTGGGAGTTCGATACCGGCGCACAATCGGCAGGACGTGGTGAGCAGTGGCCAGGCCCCCGTGAGCTGCTGTGAACTAGCTCAAGTGTCACTCATAGCGGGCATATTCTAGCACTCAACTACAGCGATGAGGAGATGAATTTGTGATGCCAAAGACGCGTCTTGTGGAACTGTCCCATCTGCTTTATCCCGGCAAGGAGCAGTACAAACTAGAGATCAAGCCGGAGAAGGAACGTGAGGAGCCTCACGGCATATTCTACGAGGTGGACCTGTGGTCCCATGTGGGAACGCACGTAGAATATGCGCTGCACTTTATGCCCAACGGACGGGAGATCTCATCGCTTCCGCTGTGGCGGGTCGTGGGGCCTGCTGTGAGAGTGGACTTTCGCGACAAGGGCACCAGTGAGCCCATGACCACGGCGGAGTTCAAGGCGAGAGCCGACATTCAGGTGGGTGACATCGTCCTGACCTGGACAGGGCGCGACAATCTCTACCGAACGCCCAAGTCACACGATCGACCCTATGTCACCAAGGACGCCGCGGCGTGGCTGGCTGATGATCGTAGGATTGCGGCTCTCGGAACGGACAGCTCAGGATTTGAGGTGCGTGGGGGACCAGACAAGGATCCCAACCACTACAAGTTCTTTGACCGCGAAGATCCCATTCCCATCTTTGAATGTATGGCGAACCTGGGTGGGCTGAGCCACGACCGCTGCTTCCTCATCGCACTTCCGTGGTTAGTGCAGGGACTGGACTCGTCCCCCGTGCGCATTGTTGCCATCGAGGGCGAGAGCGAGGAGGACAACCGAGCGGCAATTGAGCTGCTGAGCAATCTGTGCAGTCTCAGGTAGGCTGAAGCAGATAAGTGTGGAGGGGCGCATGTCGCAAACAGAGTCAGAGAACCAAGAGATGGTGCTGGTCTCTGCTTCAGAGCTGCGAGATACCATCCGCGAGGTCTTTGTGAGACTGGGTGTATCGGAGCAGGAGGCCAATCGAGAGGCAGAGATTCTTGTTGACGCGGACCTGCGCGGTGTGGACACGCATGGTATGCTTCTCGTCCCGCGCTACGTCGCCAAGTTCAAGGGTGGGGTCTACAATCTGAGACCGAGATACTCCGTCGTGACGGAAGGCCCGAGCACCTTCGTACTCGATGGCGACAACGGCCTGGGTCACGTCGCCGCGGCTGAGACGATGGCCAAGTGTATCGAGAAAGCCAAACAGACTGGTGCGTGCTTTGGCGGACTGCGTAACAGCAACCACGCAGGCTGCATGGGCTACTATGCCTTGCAGGCAGTGGACGCAGACATGATTGGCTACGCGGTGACTGATACCCACTCCAATCTGGCGCCTTTCGGCGGCACAAAGCCGATGTTGGGCAACAATCCTTTTGCCGTGGGCATCCCCGCCGGTGATCAGCTGCCAGTTGTACTTGACATGGCGTTGAGTGTGGCCGCCAAAGCCAAGGTGATCAAAGCTGCTACCAAAGGGCAACCCATCCCTGCAGGCTGGGTAACGGACAGGCAGGGGAACCCCATTACAGATCCAGAGTTGATCGTTGGACCTCTGGAGAAACGGGTGCCCTTCCTTCTTGCGCCTGTCGGTGGCGTCAAGGGCTCGGGCATGCTGATTGTGAATACCATCCTGGCTGGGATTCTCACCGGCACGGGTTCCTACGGTCCCCATCTGCCTAGTTTTGGCTCGCAATTTACCAAGGCTCAACATCTGGGGTCCTTCTTCGGGGCAATCGACGTTTCCCATTTTCTTCCCGTGGAAGAGTTCAAGGCCAAGGTGGACGAATTCATCGGTCTGCTCAAAGCCTCCGACAAGGCGCCTGGTGTGGAGGAGATCTTCATGCCCGGTGAGATCGAAGCCCGGACGAAAGAGCGTCGCCTGAAAGAAGGCATCCCGGTGGTTCGTGCCGCCTGGGACGAACTGCAGTCGATTCACAGCGACCTTGTGAGCTCGCAGGGGCGATAGCAGGCTCGGGACGCTCGGAGAGGACGTGCGAATGTCACGCAAAGTTCGGATTGGCTCGGCGATCTTCAACGCGGATCAAGGGCACCTGGCTGATGCCGTTAGGGAGCTGGATCGCGCCGGGATTGATCTGTTCCACTGGGACGTCTTTGATGGGTACTTTGTGCCAGGGCTGGCCCAGTCACCCCGCGTGATGCGTGCTGTGCGGGACCTCACGGATAGGCCGTTTGAAGTGCACCTGTGCGTTGTGGACGTGAGGCGTTTTGTACCGATGCTCTCCGAGGGGCAGGCGGATCTGGTCTTTGTTCCAGCCGAGACATCCGAGCTGCTGTATGAATGTGTTGAGACAGTTCGCAACTGTGGTATGAGTCCGGGGGTCAGCCTGTCTGTGGGTACGCCGCTGTCGAAGATCGAAGAAGTGCTGCCATTTGTGGACAGTGTGCTCGTCTTGGGGCGGTTCAATGGCGAGACCGTGGGAAAGACGCATTATCTGCCGCAGGCGGTAGAGAAGGTGGGCGCGCTGTCACAGATGCTTCAGCGGAAGGGGCTCCAGGTGAGTATTGAGGCGGCTGGAAGCCTGAGCGTCGAGACTGCGAAACAAGCCATCGCGGCTGGGGCAGACACCGTGGTATTTGGAGGCACGTTGCACCGTGCTCAGGTGGGGGTTGCTGAGCGACTTGCTGAGCTGAGAGCTGCATTGAACAACGGCTGATTCGTGACTGGCTCCATCGAGTCAGAAGGGGCCGACAGAATGTATCTTTGCGGCTCTGCGGTATGCAGGGCCGCCAACGTCAGAACACTAGGGAGTGGGTCATGGACAATGAGCTGCAAGGCCGCATCGCGCTGATCACTGGCGCCGGCCGGGGAATTGGAGCGGCGTGTGCCAAGGTCATGGCAAAGCGCGGCGCGGATGTGATCATCAACTATTGCCACAGCGAGCAAGGAGCTGAAGATGTGGCGAAGCACGTCCGATCACTTGGACGCAGAGCACTTGTGGTCCAGGCAGACGTCTCAAAGCCTGAGCAGGTGCAAGCCATGGTCAGCCAGGCCCTGGCCGAGTTTGTCCGGATCGATATCCTGGTCAACAACGCGGGACGCCACAATCACATCCCGATTGACGAGATGTCTATCGAGCAGTGGTACGACATCATCGATACCAATTTGACTTCGCAGATGCTGTGCATCAAAGCCGTCATTCCTGGCATGAAGCAGCAGGAATGGGGACGGATAGTCAACCTGGCGGCCATGGCCGCGCTGAAGGGCAGCGGATCGGGAGATGTCAGCTACAGTGCGAGCAAGGCGGGTGTGCTGGGTCTCACCCGGGCCTTGTTCCGGCCATTGGCCGCACATGGCATCACCATCAATGCCTTGGCACCCTCGCCGATCGACACGGATATGGTCAGCGGGATAGCCCCGGAACGTCTACAGGGCTACATCAGTAACACTCCGGTGGGCAGGATTGGGCGTGTGGATGAGGTTGCCGAACTGGTATCCTTCTTGTCGTCAGATCGGGCTTCGTACATCACGGGGCAGGTCATCTCCATCAACGGAGGATCCGCTGTCTAGCCGAGTCAGCCAAGATCACCATGTAGAGGGGAGCAGGCTGGATGGGTGAACTGGAAGGCAAGATTGCCTTGATCACCGGATCCTCGCGCGGCATTGGCGCTTCATGCGCGCGCGTGATGGCCAGAGAGGGCGCAGACGTCGTCGTAAACTACCGCCAGAACAAGGACGCGGCCGAGGAAGTTGCTGCGGACGTCCGCTCGTACGGCCGGCGAGTGAGGATTGTGCAGGCGGATGTCTCAGAGCGTGCACAGATCCAGGCCATGGTCCAGCAAGTGCTCGATGCATGGGGACGCATAGATGTGTTGGTGAACAATGCTGGACATCACTCCACGCAGCCTTACATGTTCGAGACGATGGGTTGGGATCTGTGGGACCAAGCCATTGAGACCAATCTGACGTCTCAGTTGGCATGCATCAAAGCCGTGGTCCCAGGAATGAAACAACAGCGATGGGGCAGGATCGTCAACATGAGTTCGGTGACCAGCCAGCGAGGAAGTGGTTCAGGTGACGTGTGCTACGTTGCCAGCAAATCAGGTGTAAATGGGTTGGCTCGTGGGCTGTTCTCGCTGCTCGCTCCCTTCGGCATCACCATCAATACCGTGTCCCCAGGGACAACGGATACCGATCTGACCAGAGCGGTCTTGACTCCAGAGAGAATACCGCAGTATGTGGCCCGCATCCCGATTGGACGCATGGGAACGCCGGATGAGGTAGCAGAAGTTGTATCGTTTCTGTGCTCCGATCGAGCTGCCTATATCACCGGCCAACTGATTGCCGTCAATGGTGGCGAGTACGTCTAGCTACATCGGTGGAGCAGGCATCAGGGAGCATTGCGAGGAGGGAGACGTTGGGCGAACTGCAGGACAAGGTGGCCCTTATCACCGGTGCCTCCCGGGGCATTGGGGCTGCCTGCGCTCTCGTGATGGCGCGCGAGGGTGCGGACATCGTAATCAACTATAAGCAGAGCCAGCATCTCGCCAACGAGGTCGCTGAGCAGGTGCGGTCCCTGCGTCGACGTGCTCTGGTGATTCAGGCTGATGTCTCGAATGCCGAGCAGGTGAGCCGTATGGTAGATCAGATTCTTGAGGAATGGGGACGCATCGACATCCTGGTCAACAACGCTGGCCGCCACTTCCATCTCAAGTTTGAGAAAATGACTCTTGAAGAGTGGTACACCGGCATGGACACCAACCTCACGTCGCAGGTCTTGTGCGCTCAGGCGGTCGTTCCATCTATGCGCAAGCAGAAGTGGGGGCGGATCATCAACCTGAGCGCCTTGTCAGCACAGAGAGGTAGCGTCTCGGGTGATGTGAGCTATGGATGCAGTAAGGCGGGTTCGTTGGGTTTGACCCGCTCATTGTTCCGTTCGCTGGCCTCAGATGGGATAACCATCAACGCCATCTGCCCGGGTCCTATCTGGACTGACATGTTGAAAGCTGGCTTCACGCCAGAGCGGCTGGATCAATTCGTTCAAAATGTGCCGATGCACCGCATGGGCAAGCCTGAGGAAATTGCGGAGATGATATCGTTTCTCGCCTCGGATCGGGCCGGCTATATCACCGGGCAGACCATCTCGGTGAATGGCGGTCTGTGGGTATAAACACCGGTCTCGTTTGGGGACTGTGAGATGAGCGCTAGCGAGCCTAGCGTGTGAGCAGAACCTAGAGATCCGAGCTGTTGTCGCGGATCACATAACAAGGAGGCACAGTGAAGGGTTACAAGGTCACCGATTTGTCGCATCCGGTCGAAGTGGGGATGCCTACGCCTGGCGCGCTTCCACGGACGGGTATCTGGGACTGCTGCCGGCTGGAGTGGGGGGACCAGGTCAACTGCCAGGCGCTGCTGATTGCAGAGCATGCCGGCACCAACTGTGATGCGCCCTATCACGTAATGGATGATGGCGAGACGCTAGACCAGATGCCGGTCGATGCTTTCATGGGACCAGCCATTCGCGTGGATATGCGGCACGTTCCAGAAAAGGGCGTGATCACGAAACAAGAGCTCCAGGCCTGGGAGGAAAAATCAGGCATATCGATCCAGCAGGGAGACATTGTCGTTTTGTGGACCGGCTTTGAGGACAAGTACTGGAAACCAAAGCCGACCGTGGCCAAGGTCCTTAAACAGCGTCCTTCGCTGGGACTCGACGCTGCACAGTACCTCGTTGACAAGAAGATTGCCGCAATCGGTATGGACGCCGGGAGCCCTGATGTGACCGGGACTGACCTGCCCGTTCATCGCTTGTTGTTGGGAAGTGGCGTGCTGATCATCGAGAGCCTCGCGAATCTTGATCAGATACCCGACGCCAAGTTCGCGTTCATCGCCCTGCCGTTGAACATCAAGAAGGGTTCGGGATGCCCGGCGCGTGCTGTGGCCGTCACGGGGGACTTGGCAGCCTTGGCACGGCAGTAGGCCACAGCGGTCACATACCGAGAAAGGGGAGAGTTGTGAAAGCCGTTGTCAATACCGCCGATGGCGAGGGCAAGATCAAACTGCTCGACGTGGACCGGCCTGAGTTGGGGCCGGACCAAGTGGAAATTGAGATCAAACGCACAGCGATCTGTGGAACGGACATCCAGATCTGGCACGGTTTGCACCGCACCAGGCCCCCGGTCATCCTTGGGCATGAGACCTGCGGCGTGGTTTCCCGCGTGGGTCAAGACGTCCAAGGATGGGAGCCGGGCACGCGGGTAACTTTAGAGACCGCGGCTGAGGTGGATGGGACCTGCCTCTACTGTAGGATGGGCAACTATCAACTGTGCGTCAATCGCACGGGTTTGGGCACCAAGCGAAACGGTGCGTTCGCCAAGTACTGCGTGGTGCGACCAGAGATCCTGCACCTGTTGCCTGACAATGTCAGCTTCAAGGCTGGAGCGCTCAGCAATCCCGTTTCTATTGCTTTGAGAGCGGTCAGTACCATGTCCGTCGTCCATGCCGGCGACGTCGCGCTTGTTTCGGGCTGTGGTGGGGTCGGCCTGCTCGTGTTGCAGATTGCCAAGGCCGAGGGTGCAACGGTGGTCGTGCTTGGCCTGAGCAGGGACAAGGACCGCCTGGCGGTGGCTTTGGAGTTGGGTGCGGATTATGCGGTCAATATTGAGGAGCAGAACCCGGACGACGTCGTGAAGAGTCTGACCGGTGGCTACGGAGCTGATGTGGTCTATGAGTGTGCGGGTGCACCCGAGTCCGTCGACCAGTGTCTCAGACTGGTGCGTAAGTGCGGACAATATGTCCAAGTTGGCATATTCGGCAAGCCCATCTCATGTAACTATGGTCAGATTGCGCACAAAGAACTGATCGTGCGCGGCTCGTATGGACATGACGGACTGGCAATGGACCGTGCCAATCGGCTGTTGTCACTGGGTCTGGTGAACACAGAGAGGCTTGTCACTCACGAGTTTCCACTGAGCGAGTGGCGCAAGGGCTTTGAGACCATGGAATCGGGAGAGGGTCTGCGCATCTTGCTCTATCCGGACGAATAGCCTTTGGTACGTGGTGCGGGATGTCATCACCGGCCTGTCACGGCCTGATTGAGCCAACCAAGTGGGAGGGACGTTGACTGAGAAGATGCTAGACCACGAGCTCATGGTCAGAATGCTGCGCAAGATGACCCTCATAAGGCATTTTGAGCAGAAGGTGAACGAGTTGTTCCTGCGCGGCTATATCCCGGGGACCATTCACCTTTCGCTGGGCCAGGAGGCCGTGCCGGTCGGTGTGACGACGGCTTTGCGCGATGACGACGTCATCCTGCCGACACATCGTGGCCACGGCCATGCACTGGCAAAGGGCATGCCTCCCGAAGCGCTGTTCGCCGAGCTTTTTGCCCGCCAGGACGGATGTTCCAAGGGCAAAGGCGGCTCCCTGCACATAGGGGATGTGACGAGGGGCATCATGCCTGCGAATCCCGTCGTGGGCTCCTCAGTGCCGGTTGCTGCGGGCATCGGGTTTAGTTTCAAGTACCGCGGGCAGGATCGCATAGCAGCATGTTTCTTTGGCGACGGGGCGGTCAACACCGGGCCCCTGCACGAGGGGCTGAATCTGGCTGCACTGTGGACACTGCCCGTACTCTATGTCTGTGAGAACAACCAGTATGCCATCACCACCCCCATCCAGAGCGTGTCTCTGGTACAGCCTCTGTCAAAGCGAGCCGAAGCCTACGGCATGGCAGCGCAGACTGTCGATGGAAACGATGTTGTTGCGGTCTACCAAGCCGCTCTCGAGGCAGTGGGGCGCGTTCGAGGTGGTGAAGGTCCGTTCTTCCTGGAGTGCGTTACCTATCGCCAGGGTGGGCATAAGCGTGATGACCCTGGGACCTATCGCGACAAGGAAGAAGTCGATCACTGGTTGTCACTTGACCCGCTGCCGCGCATCAGGGAACGAGTCGTGAGAGATGGCGTGCTATCTGAAGAGCAGGTCCTGGAGCTGGAGCGCTCGGTGGACGAGGAGATCGAAAGCGCAGTGCAGGGGGCGCTGTCCAGCCCGCCGCCTGACCCAGCGAGCGCCCTCATGGACGTATACGCGTGAATGAGGTCAATAAATGAGAGAACTCACAATCATTGAGGCGATGCGCGAAGCGCTCCGTGAGGAGATGCACGACAATCCGGACATCTTCGTCATGGGCGAGGATTCACGCATCGGTGGCTCCTTCCTGCTCACACTGGGCCTGTTCGATGAGTTTGGGCCGAAACGGGTCCTCGATACGCCGATTTCGGAGACCGGCTTCATCGGTCTGGCGATCGGGGCTGCCATGAGCGGGCTCCGCCCGGTGGTCGATCTTCAGTACGGTGACTTTGCCTTTTGCGCGATGGAGCAGCTCGCGCACAACGCCTGCAAGCTGCGCTATATGTCCGGGGGGCAGGTCAAGGTGCCGGCGGTGCTGCATTTCCCTACTGGGGCAAGTGGCCGGGGGGGCACACATGCCCAGAGCATGGAGCGCTACTTCAGCCACTTCCCAGGTTTGAAAGTGGGTGTGCCTGCAACCCCCTACGATGCCAAGGGCATGTTCAAGGCGGCGATCCGAGACGACAACTTCTGCATTATCACCAGCCACAAGCATCTCTACGGTAGCAAGGGACGCAAGTTCCTTGTCAGTGAGGGCGTCAGCCTCACCGTCCCCGACGAAGACTATGTTGTGCCTTTTGGCAGCGCCGAAGTCAAACGGCAAGGTGAGGACGTGACCGTGGTCGCTACCCTCATCATGCTGCACAGAGCTCTGGACGTGGCACAGAAGCTTGAAGGCGAGGGAATCAGCGTGGAGGTAGTCGATCCAAGATCGCTTGTGCCCCTCGACCGCGATACCATCCTTGAGTCTGTGATCAAGACCGGCCGGCTCGTGATCGTAGAGGAGGATACGATCACATATGGATGGGGTGCCGAAATCGCGGCGACTGTGGCGCAGCAGGCACTCGGATACCTCGATGCGCCGGTCTTGCGCGTGGCGACCCCCGATGTTCCCATGCCTGCCGCCCCCAATCTGGAGAAGAGCCTTGTGCCGGATCAGGAGAGGATCAAGCAGGCGATCTACCAGGTACTCGGTCGCTGACAAGGTGCCGAGCGAAGGAGTTGTGTAGTGAAGGCTGAGATCATCGTTCCACACGTCGGCGAGACGACGACGCGGGTCAAGATACTCCAATGGTTCAAGGCTGAGGGTGAGGCCGTGTCAAAGGGTGAACCTCTGTTGGAGGTGGAGACCGACAAGTCAGTTCTGACCATTGAAGCCTATGCCGATGGCGTGCTGGATACTATCATCGTGCCGGAAGGGGAGGAGGCGGATGCCCTGCAGGTGATTGGCCTGCTATCGAGCGCCGACACCGGATTGAAGGTCGAGGCGGAGGCTGAAGCTCCTCCTGCCAAGACCAAGGCTGCCGAGCCCACAGCTGCCAAGGCACCGAGCGCGACCCGACCGGTCGGGCGGAAAAGGGGCGGTCGTCAGCCAATCTCACCGATGGCTAGGAAGCTGGCCGCAAAGCAGGGCATTGACCTGTCTGACATCGAGGGCAGTGGTCCTGGTGGCATGATCACTGCGGATGACGTTCAGCGCGCCTTGGAGGCGGCCGAGGGGCCGCCTGAGACCGTAGCGACAGGAACGGCGGTCGAGCTGTCGCGCATGCGCCGGACTATCGGGCAGCGAATGGTCCATAGCAAAACGACAATTCCCCATTTCTATGTGGCCAGCCGTGTGGACATGAGTGAGGCGGCGAAGCTGAGGGAAGAGCTTCTCCCCACCATCGAGCAAGAGACTGGTGTGCGGCTCTCGTACACCCACCTGATGGCAAAAGCACTGGCCTTGGCGGTGATGGAGTTCCCCGTTGTCAATGCCAGCTTCGCTGAGGACAAGCTCATTCAGCATGAACAGGTGAATGTGGGTATCGCCGTCGCGCTGGAAAACGGTCTCATCGTGCCTGTGCTGAAGGATGTTGCACGCAAGAGCCTGGCACAGATTGCCAGCGAAGCGACTGGCCTCGTACGACGTGCGCGTGAGAGCAAACTCACCGCCGATGATCTGCAAGGCGGCACTATCACCCTCACCAACTTGGGTGGGGCGGATGTGGAGTTCTTCGCGGCTATCATCAATCCCCCTGAGGCTGCGATTGTCGCTTCGGGGGAAGTTGCACCTCGGCCGGCAGTGGTGGATGGCGAGATTGTTGTGCGTCCAACAGTCATGCTTGTGGCGTCGGGAGACCACCGCGTGCTCGACGGCACCACACTGGCGCGATTCCTCAAAGCAATGAAGGACTTGCTGGAAAGGCCATCTGAACTGGTGGCCGGCAGATAGCTCGCGGCCCAGAGGGCGAGCAACGCCGACCGGGTACTGGGACTCGCCGGGGTGCGCTGTGTTTCATGGAATCGGGCTCCGCGAGGGGCAGGCCCGGTGCGCGGCCTGAAGGCCAGCCAGTTGCTAACCATGAGTTCGATGGCCGCGTATGCCCCTGCTCTGCACTGACGAAAGGGAGAAGCATGTTCGAGTTCACTGTGGAGACGACCAAAAGGCTTGAGGTTGTGAACATCACCCAGGCTGTTCGGGATTGCCTGCCACCCGGGAGCGAAGGTCTGTGCGTCGTGTACGGCCCGCACACGACGATGGCGGTGGCGATCGGTGAAACCGAGGCCGATCTGGTTGACGACTACGAGCGGGCCATGGAGACGTGGCTGGCGGGCTCACGGCCTTTCAAACACTGCGCGCACAACAACCCGAACGCAGAAGCGCACATCTTCGGGGCCCTTCACGGCTGCTCGGCGCTGGTGCCTGTAGAGGATGGGAAGTTGGCGCTAGGGCAGTGGCAGAACATCTTGCTCTTTGAGGCTGACGGCCCTCGAGAGCGCAAGGTGAGGGTGTACTTCTACGCAGGCTAAGCTCCCGCATGCTGCGAGCATCCGATGTGAAGGTGCCCGGCCGCGGGTGGACAGGCGGGCTGGGCCCGGCCTGGCTTCATGCAGGAAGCGATGACAAGGGAGGGTGAGGTGATCCAGTTTACGGTACAGACCCAAGAGCGAGTTCAGGCTGTCAACATCACAGAGCGCGTGGCCCAGAGTCTGCCTGCAGATGCCAAGGGCGTCTGCATGGTCTGGTGTCCCCACACCACGCTGGCATTGATCATTGGGGAGGATGAGAAGGCTCTGATGCAGGACTATGCCCGGGCGGTGCAGAACCTGCTGGCGGACTGTGGACCCTTCGGGCATGTGGTCAACGGGTGCGCAAACGCTGAAGCTCACATCATCAGTGCGTTGAGCGGCTGTTCCGTGCATGTACCTGTAGAGAACGGCAAGCTGGTGCTGGGCCGTTGTCAGAGCATACTGCTGCTCGAACTGGACGGTCCGCGTGAGCGCACCGTTCAGGTGTTGATGAACGGTTAGTACCCTGTACTATTGGCCATCCGTCCTGCATGGCAGGTGCAGAGGATGAGGCGTGTGAGGGAGTTGAACGTGGAAGGCTACCGCGTCGTTGAGCTGAGTCATGATCTGTTCCCAGGGCGGGAAGAGTACAACCTCGAAGTGCGCAGTGGCTATGTTGAGGAGTTTCTGCCCGAATACACCCGGCCCGCGGATGCGTGGTACATCATGTCAGACGTCCATATGTGGAGCCATGTCGGCACCCATATGGAGTCCCCATACCACTCTCTGAAGGACCGTGAGGATGTCGCGGCGATCCCTCTGCATCGGCTGGTCGGCGAGGCCACGCTGATCGATCTGAGTCACAAGAAGGTCGGTGAGGCGATAACCCGTCGCGACATGGAAGCATTCGAGCCGGATATCCACGCGGGGGATATTGTCTTTGTTTACACTGGACTGGGCGACAACTATCGTACCCCTCAGGCCCACGATCGGCCGTATTTCACCGAAGATGCGATAGCCTGGCTCTGCAAGAAGGGTATCGCCATGCTCGGGGTGGATTGCTCCGGCATCGAGAAGCGCGATGCACCTGAGCAACCGGCCCATAGGACCCTCTTCTCGCATGGTATCCCTTTGATTGAGCACCTCGCACACCTCGAGCAACTTCGAAGCACACGGTTCCTTGTGGTGGCGGTACCGATGCGAGTGCACGGGCTGGATGCCAGCCCGGTCTCGGTCATCGCATTCGAGAAGCCGTAACAGTCAGAGCATTGGAGGTCGAGTTGGAGACCGCGACAGCGGCAGCGAGCAGGCAAAGTGAGATCCAGTTCCGGGCTCATCGCGATGCGCTGGGCGAGGCCCTTGTCTCTCTTGGAGCCGAGTGTCCGAATCTGGTAGTCGTAGACCCAGACGTCCGCGTCTCGACGCGCAGCGAGGTCTTTTACGAGGCGTATCCAGATCGCTACGTCTGCACGGGGATCGCGGAGCAGAACGCCATGGGTGTTGCTGCAGGTCTAGCCAGTTGGGGGTATGTCCCCATTGTCCCTCTCTATGCCGTCTTTGCTGCAGGCAAGGCCGCTGATCAAGTGCTGAACAGCATAGCCTATGCAGCAGCCAACGTGAAGATTGTGGGCACTCATGGTGGTATCAACGTTGGTCCCGACGGCCCCAGCCACCAGGCCATTGTGGACTTGAACGTCATGAGGGGCATACCAGGCATGGTGGTCCTCACGGTGGCAGATGCCTCTGAGGTGGAACCTGCCCTCAGAGCCTCTCTCGATCACGTGGGCCCTGTCTACCTCCGGCTGGAGCGTGCTGCAACTCCTGTATTGGGATGGGGTGATGTCCCCTACAGGATCGGGCAGGCGCTTGTGGTGCGCGATGGATCGGATCTGGCGATCATCGCCATCGGCTCGATGGTCTTCGAGAGTCTACGGGCAGCGGACGAATTGCAGAAACGCGGGATCTCGGCCCGCGTGATCAATATGCGCTCGCTGAAGCCGGTGGATGGTGCGCTGATTCGGGGTGCGGCGAACGAGACCGCCGGCATCATCACCGTGGAGGATCACAACGAGTACGGAGGGTTGCGGTCCGCAGTCGCCGAGGCACTCGCTGTTGTGGGTGCCGGCCCGATGCGCTGGGTGGCGGTCGAAGATCGCTTTGCCGAATCCGGGAGCTGTGCGGAGCTGCGCGACCTGTGCGGGCTGACGGCTGCGCACATTGTGGAGGAGGCACTCGACATGTGGGATGCACGGGAGCCACGTCCATGACTGACCAGAGCGCTTTCGAAACAACCATCCTCGAACTCAAGAAGCGCGCCCGCACGCTGCGAAAGAACATTATCATCATGACGACAGAAGCCGGCAGCGGGCATCCCGGACCGGCTTTGTCCCTTGTGGAGATCATTACGGCCCTGTACTTCAGTGAGATGCGCTATGACCCTGCTCGGCCCGACATGATGGAGAGGGATCGGTTCGTCCTGTCCAAGGGTCATGGCGTGCCCGCCCTGTATGGCGCCCTGGTCGAGGCGGGGTTCGTATTGGCTGACGAGATGAAACGCTTTCGGCACGCCGACGGCCTGCTGGCCGGACACCCGTGTGTCAAGACACCGGGTGTGGATGCCTGCAGTGGTTCCTTGGGCACAGGATTGTCCATTGCCTGTGGCATGGCAAAGGGCGCGCAGATGAGGGGCAGTACCGCCAGGGTGTACGCTGTGGTCGGGGATGGGGAGAGCGACGAAGGACAGATCTGGGAGGCAGCCCTCTTCGCTGCCCACCAGCGCCTCGACAATCTCGTCGCTTTTACCGATCGCAACAAGCTGCAGTACAGTGGAAGCACCTGCGACGTGCTGCGGCTCGAGCCTCTGGCGGACAAGTGGCGGGCATTTGGCTGGGCAGTGTGGGAGATCGACGGCCATGATTTTGGGGCCATCTTGGGGTCTCTACAGGAGGCACGCCAAGTGTCTGGACAACCCAAGATGGTCATTGCGCACACTATCAAAGGCAAAGGTATATCGTTCATGGAGGGTAGCCAGAAGTACCACGGCAAGCCTGCCAGCGCTGAGGAAGGCCGGAGAGCGCTGTCGGAACTGGAGGAGAAGCCGCTGTGAACATCATTATCGGGTGCGACCAAAACGCGCTGCAGCTTAAGAATGCGGTCAAGGAGCACATTGAGGCCCAGGGGCACACCGTTGACGACGTGGGAGTCTTCAGCACAGAGCCGGTGATGTACCCAGACATAGCCCTAAGAGTTGCCGAGGACATTGCAGATGGCAAGCACGAGAGGGGGATCCTCATCTGCGGAACTGGCATCGGCATGGCGATGGTGGCTAACAAGGTGCCCGGCGTGCGGGCGGCGCAGGCCCACGATGTGTACTCGGCGGAGCGTGCTCGCAAGAGCAACGACGCACAGATCCTGACGTTTGGAGCACAGGTCATTGGCGTGGAGCTGGCCAAGAAGATCGTTGATGCCTGGCTGGCTTCGGAGTTCGCCGGCGGCAGGTCGGCACCGAAAGTCGCCAAGATCAAGGCTATCGACGAGCGATTCAGGCGCCGAGATTAGCTCCTGTCAAGTCCGGCAGGCC
>Ga0180438_10003376_pt1 | contig 24209 bp, 17 predicted proteins | sample SS_ome_12_FD_132455 | JGI IMG/M metagenome (GOLD analysis project Ga0180438, IMG submission 132455) | Hypersaline lake sediment archaeal communities from the Salton Sea, California, USA - SS_3_D_2 metaG | ecosystem: Environmental > Aquatic > Non-marine Saline and Alkaline > Hypersaline >... | reverse complement strand
TTCCACACTGTTCCAGGCAAACTTGTCAGCTGGGTTGGCTCCGCCAAAAATGCCACTGTCTGTTGAACGTCCGATGATCACCAGATCGGCATTATTCAGCGTATCCATCTGTGCCTGGGAAGCTGTTGACAGTGATGTGTTATAGAACAAGGTGACAGTGTAACCTGCAGCAACCAGTTCATCAATATGTGAGCTATCCGGATGTACATCATTTATGTCATCATGCTTGTCAGGTCGGCTGACAAAAACAATGTTACCTCGTACCGGTTTATCAACATATAATTCTTCGGGAATTGGTGCTCCTTCTCCTGGCGCATAAGCACCACTCACATCATAAGCAATCCAGTCGATTAAAGCACCATAAGATTTTCCATTACTCCCATCACCAAATCTGAAATATTGACTGGATTCAGAAGAACTTGTCGTTCCTGACAAAACGGCCGTATCATCTTCATCTAAATAGACATCAACAGCACCCGTTGAAACATTAAAAGCAATTCTGTAGGTATGCCATTTAGAAACATCGAATCCGTCTGGTGTTGTTTGTACATCCGCTCTATCTAAATCAAGTTTGTTATCCGAACCAATAATGAGCTTCTCCCTTAATGGATTGATGCGCATATCCAGATCGATCACTTCCTCATAAGTGGATTCATCCCCGGCAGCTTTTATTCTGGCTATAACAGTAATTGCGGTTGGTACCGGATCAAAATCATCGGTTTTCCACATTCCGGCTGTTTCGGCAGCAACATTCGGAGATAACATTTCCAAATACTTGTTTCCCGGGATATCTGGATCATCCTGAATTGTCCATGTAGGCACACCCGTTTTTGTATTGCTTGAGTTCCAAGCAGGAGTATGGGCATCCGGTAAGACACTGCAATCATAAACCTGCCATTGTTGGGCGTGGAGTTGCCCGACAGCAGTCGTTACCAGCAAAAAACTAAAAACGATAAGTAACGTTTTTTTAATCATTGCTTGCTCCTATTAATTTGTTTTCTTTTACTTTCAATTTTTTACGTTTATAAAATAACATCGATAACCAGAGTTTTTGACCACCCCCTTTCCCATATTTACTATTAAATTTTGAATGGATTTATTCTAATGAGTTACTCTACAACTAAACACTGCTGTCCGTCCAAAGTTTGCACAAGGATCAAATGTATTGGGAAGTAAACTCTGCAAATTAATTTTACTTATAACGCTACCTTAATCGAGAAACGATTGACTCCATCCAAAATATCAAGCACAGAATAAGAATATCCAAACTCTAATTTTGTTCCACCAACTGACGGCGGTGTGATACAAATACCACCTGAGAATCCTCCCAAATCAGTGTTTGTCTGATAACCGCATCGCAGAGACAATGTCTTAATTAATGTATACTCTAATCCAATGTTAACCCTTTCTGTATAGTTGTTTGGATGGATAAATTCTGCTGAAAGAAGTAAACTATTATCCTGAGAATGATCCGGTACGATTAAGTCCATCATATCCATTGCACAACCTACTGCAAAGGTCAAGGGAAGTGAAGCAGTGATTTCTTCGTATTTGATACTGGGTCCAAAATTACGCATGGACATACCGAATCGAAAACTTTTTACTCCTGGATAGAATTTAACGCCCATATCAAAGGAGACATTGCTCTCACTGTTCTTCTTCTTCCCGGATTCAAGCCATGATTCACCCAGTTGCTGAACTACGTAGCGGGCATTTCCACCAATAGAGAACTTATTGGTAATACGACGACCATACGACAAACCGATTGCATAGGCACCGACATTATCAATCATACCATATTCTACATAACCTTCTTCATCATCTGGAGATTCTGCAAGACCTGTCCAGATAGCATCACCGTAATCGACGTTAACTATACTAAAACCGATGGTACCAAAATTACCCAAATTCCAAGCCAGTGCGCCTGTAATGTAGTTTATATCTGCAAACCAATTCGTGGTTGCTATAATAGCAGCAAATTTGGAATCCATCTCAGGTAATCCCGCCGGATTGAAGAAAATACTCTCACAACCTTTGCCTATAGCAGTATAGGCTTCACCCATACTACAGGCACCAGGAATTACACCAACTTGTAAAAAATTCATTGTTGACTGGCCCACCTTCTTCATACCAACTTGAGCCAGTAAGGGAGCTACCGACCACATTCCGACCGATAGGATACTCATTACATATATGAAAAATCGTTTCATTGCAATCTTTCTCCTATTTTATTTTTTATCGAACAACAAATAATTTTTGATAAGTCACTCCTCCTTCAGGCGTTTGGAATACCACAACATAAACACCGCTGGCAATCGCCTGCTGGCTTTCTGTCAACATATCCCATTGTTCATGTCCTGAAGGTGCAGGAAAATCCGTATGCTCGATCGTTTTAACCAAATCGCCGTTCTCCGTAAATATCTTGATCGTACATACACTTGGAAGTTTAAAAAACATAATCCTGCGTGGATCATCCGGATCAAGCAATCCATAATTTTGCAATAACGGATCTTTCAAATTATAGGGATTTGGTACAATCCTGATGGAATCCAGACTGCCCACAGGACGTTCCGGCTCGACAGGATAATTTGAAACACTCCACATTCTCCCGCTCCAGAGTGTCTTACCGCGGGTAGTACCATATTTGGAGTTGGTATAAGCATTCGGATCATTATCATCAACCTTAATCCCTGCCTGGACATAATAGTAATATGAAGCACCCCATATTACATCCTTATCGACGAAAACGTGCTCATTTGCCTTGTCATCAGCGCTGGTACGATGAATCTGTTCAAAAAAGGTCGTGTCCTGAGTACCAACACGTCTCATAATCCGGTAGCCGTCAAAATTAGGCAAGGCTTCGGCTTCGGGATTTGACCATGTAATCTCAGTCCCTTTACCTGGCTCCTTACCTGTGCCTAATACCCACTTACTAGTCGGAGGCGGTGCCATGGGAACATTCCAGTCATGCTCATAATTCCATTTCGCACGCGATACAGTTTTATGGACTGAATCGATCACCGTACTAATCCAGCGATCTTTCCTTTTATCCATCTCTGTAGCATCTGGAGGATAGGCAAAATTTGTAGGGAAAAAGCCTGTTCGAGTATCTGGAATTCCGGGCGGATCTTCTAAAGTGCCGGCAAGCCATTTTTCGCCGATTTCTTTGTCTTTCTGCAAACCCAATGCAGCAAAACCACTCACATAGACAATATGAATGGACTCATCATTATTGAACGTATAGGGCCCAAACGAAGCACATCGATGATTCCAAATAGAATTCTCGTCAAAACCCCTGCCCAAGCATGTCCAATCCGCACTGCCCTGTTCATCACTGTTTGCCCTATGATGCGTTCCCGGATGTTGACCATCAATTTCCTGATCACTAAATGTCTCTCCGGATATGACATCGTATATAAATCCTCTTCCGGTTGCATCCTCGCCTCCGAAATCAGGTGAATTCATACCCATTGCAAATGGTGCAAACACATTGGTTACTTTGGGCTGTAAAGGATCATCAATGTCGTTTGCCGGATCCGTGTAGGGTTCTTTTGATGCATGCAGAATGGCATAAAAGTGGATATCACTCTGCGTAAGACGACCATCTTGAGTGTGTACCGGATGACCCATCTGATCACCGTCCAATACTCGATCGTCTGCACTGTATTCATAAAAAATCCGCAAGCTGTCTCCGGGTCTGGCCCCATAATAATGATGCCATCCATAAGGTTCAGGCTCCTGATCACTAGGAATATCCGGATCACCACCCGCAGCACGAGACATATAGAAAATGGCTTCATGCATACGCATATAGAAATCAGTGAGCGTTTTCCCGCTCTTGTTGGTCAGCGTGACATCACACACAATATAGTTGTCATGATAATGCTGGCTCCAGGCAAACACCTTCCGATGCACTTGTATTCCCAATGCATTCAAAGTAGTGCCCTCAACAACCTGATCACAGGTCCCTATCATCTTAGTCGGAGCTGGATCACCCCAATGCTGGACCTGGACATCTGTCCCCCCTGCATAGTTCATCGGTAGATCCCAGCGGAGATAATTGGTCAGCCGTGCCTTCACAACACTTTCCATGTCATACACATCAACGTTCTGAAGCACTGCCTTTGGAATAAGCTGTCCTTTTGGATCTGTCCAGTTTGTTGTCGCAAATATAAATCCCGAACCTGTATGGGATTGACCATTTTGGAGTGTGGGGCCAATGCAGTTATAATCTGCGGGCCACCAGCCTGCACTATAGTTAAAACTTCCAGTCCAACCATTGTCTTTTACTCCTGCTGTCATTTTATTCACCTTAATAATGACTGTCTGGCTACCTGCTTGATTAGCAAATACAATCATAATAAAGGCAAGCAAGCTTGACATGCAGTAGAAGAAACACTTTTGTTTTATATTATGAATAATTTTCATACCTGATTTTCTCCTTCATTAAGATATTTAGAATTTCAAATCAATTGATCGACCTCTTAGAAACTGAACTTGATCCCAAACCAGATATCCCGAGGTTCACCGTACAGCCACATCATGTTGTCCGGGTCATTTATATGCGATTTACCATCAGAACGCATATCTCCGGGCTTGTCGTTTCCCGCAACATATTTTTCGTCACTGTAAATTTCTTTATCTTTATACATGGGAAGATGCAGTGAAGTCAGGTAATTCCGTCTATCATTATCATTTCTGAAACACCACTCTTCATACATCCAATTGATTTTGGTATTGAACAGGTTATAAACATCGATATAGAAATTGGCATTAACTCCATAGAAACTAAATCTCTTTGAAACCTTCAGGTCAAACCTGTAATAATCCGGCCATCTTAAATTATCCGTGAGATTTCGAACATTTTCTGGATTCCAGGTAAAAGTTCTTCCTCTTTCCCATCGACCGAGAAAGCTCACAAGCCAGCCACCCAAGTAGTGGTAATTCAGCATAGTGGGACCCCAGTCATCCGGTGAATGTAATGAAAGGTTCCCTGTGATCACAGGACGTGTAGTCGGGCGGTTTTCTTCACTCTGGTAAAGTCCTTCTGTTTCGTTCTGTATAGCATCGCTAAAAAGCTCTTCACGTCCGCTATGACCGTCTTTTTCAATCATGTACCGGTATGTAATCCAACCGGTTAGGAAATTGCCATATTGTTTATTCACATTCACCTCGAAACCCTGAATATCTTCATATTCATTATTCATGTAAGTGGCATAAGAAGCCGATCCAGCTGAATTAGTATATCTGTAATTACCACTCTCAGTAAAATCACTTGAAGTGTTCCCACTCTGTCCCGTAACATCTTTATAATAGGTGTTTAAATTGATTAGATATTGATCCAATAAATTGTATGACACACCCAATTCATATTGGATTGTTCGTGGAGGCTCAAGATTCGGATTCCCAATCGAATATAAACCTTGTTTCCAGAATCGATAGGCATACATGAACATATCAGAGTACCGTGGTGTTGATCTGAAATGACCATAATTAAAATAAAACTTTGATCTTTCAGTCACTGGAAAAGAAACTCCCATTCTTGGGCTAACAGTAAAATGATTCTTTGTTTTCTTAAGAAATGTGCCACCAAGTGAATCATCGATTGCCCGCCAACGTGCCCAGGTAACAGATTCGCCGGATGCCAGTCTCTCATAAAGAAGAGCCGGGTTATCACCTTCAGGGCCTGGAGTGAATGCCACTTCATTAAAGACATCGCCTGTAGGCCATACATCGCCTCCGGAATTGTAGTAATCAAAGCGTAGTCCAAACGTAGCAACCATACCTTCCAGGGTCAACTGATCCTGAATGTACCCACCCAGAATCCAGGGTTTACGGTGAAAACGTAATTCATAGTTTGTGTCATGACCTGGCCACCAGGTCCATAGATCGTTGTTCAGGTCATAGTAATTAAGCTCGGCTCCTGTTTTAACAAAATGAACTTTTGTTAACTGACTGCTTAAATCAAATTTCATGCGAAGCTGCTGGGTAACAGAATTTTCATGGTACTCACCAGTTTTGGAGTTGAATCTTCGGTTGATGCCTGGAGGATTCTCAAACTCACCGTGCGCAAAATATTCAGTCGGGTCATTTGGGTTGCGCACAGTATCCGGATCTGTTGCTGTATCACACCGACCATAAGGCATTTCATCGAGCCAGATTGGGCCAAAATTAATCAGCGGGGTAAAATCTCTATCATATTCAGATTCTCCCTGATCTTTACTCCATCCATATTGAAAAGAAAAGTCCCAGAATGTTTTTGGACTTACCAGGTTGTTTAATTGAAATCCAGCTAAAATCGAAGTCTGATCTTTCGGATGGAAAACTGTAGGGTGCCAGTAATACATCGCTCCCAGACTTTGAATAATGTCAATATTGTTTTCGAACATCATACCCCCACCCTGTTCCAGAGTAGGCTTTTGACCCGTGTCGTAATGTACCGGGGCGACACCCTTCCGTAATCGATAGACACCATTCAAATTAAGGGTCATACTTTTCGAGATTTGAGACTTCAAGGTAAGAAGTGTTGTTGATGTGAATTGGCTTTTTCGTGAAACAGGTTGTATATAATTGATATTATTGGTTTGATTGGAGAGATAAAACGTAGCATCACCCAGATATTTTCCAATAAAGGGTACAGGACCACCAAAACCACCATCAAAGTTATAGTCAACATCAGTGCCTTCTTCATTGGCATGATCTCTGAGTGCCTGTTTCTTTTTTTCCCAATAAGGGTCTTCCGTCGTCCATTGAGGATAGAGTTTTTCGAGTTTATCAAAATCTGGAACAGCCTGATGCATCCAGGCATTCCATAAATAGAGATCCATAGGAGTAGCCTGATCTTCAGGCTCTCTGCCTGTGTTAAACCTTTCCGCTTGTTCAATCCATCCATATCTGAACTGATCATAGCTTTGAGCTAAATATTCAGCCTCTGCAGTGTCACCAGCAGTTACCTTTAACCATGATTCTAATCCTGTTCCTTCAAAAGACACTATAGGATCCATGTAAGGCCTAAGACCATAACTATTCGGATCATACAAGGACGGACCAAATCGCTTCATTTGGGCTCTGTTTCGTGTATAAGAAAAAGTCCCATGATAAGAACTTTTATCACCACTTTTCGTGACCACATTAATTAAACCAGAGCGATAGTTCCCATATTCTGCGTTGAAACCACCTGTGACCAGGGAAACTTGTTCAACAGCGCTTACTGGAACAGTTGCTTCTGCCCTTCCTATACGAGCATTCACGAATAGCAATCCATTCACAAGCGCACCGGTTTGATCCGCTGAACCGCCACGGATTTCCAGATGATTAGCACCTGTAATTCCCGGTTGTTTCTCCAGAAAATGGTTGATGGTACGAATACCGGCAGCCTCAGTCATTTGCGTACCTGTAACAACCTGCTGACTGGCGGAAACTTCTTTGTGCAAAATATCTCGCTCAGCAACTACCGTCACTTCTTCACCTGAAATGACCTCTGCCTCAAGCGAAAAATTTACTTCTGAAATCCGATCAACAGAGACTCGGACACCTGTTTTGGTAACCTTCTTGTAGCCCATCATTGAAACCCGCACATCATAACTCCCGGCAGGTACATTCACGATGGTATAATAACCGTCCACGTCAGTGGCAGCTCCTAGGAAGGTTCCAACAAGAGTGATGTTTACTCCGGCCAATGGATCACCAGTACTGGCATCCTTAACAGTCCCGACAATTTTCCCTGTCGTTTGAGAAAAACCATTTCCTGCTAATAACAAAATAAGCAAGATGAAAAACAACCTCTTAAATAGCTTATGAAATGTTTGATGTAAATTCATCTCAACCCTCCTCAAATAAGTTAATAAGGAAAATATCATCTTAATTTCATGAAAAAAAATTTACATTTAATTGTTATAAAATGCTTCCAAGAAACTGGGACAAATTGAGTTAAATTATAAATCATCCATTTACAATTTTTGTATTACCTTCAATAATTTATCTTTGCTGATCGGCTTCATTAAATAATCAATAGCCTGGTACTTTTTCGCTTCATCCAGGTATTGATCAAACGCAGTGATAAAAACCAGCTTAAAATCTCCATTAACCTGGCTCAAAAAATCAAAACCTGATCCGCCTGGGATATGGATATCCAGGAATACTAGATCAGGTTTTAAGTCAGTACATAATTTAACAGCTTCTTTTATATTTGCAGCTTCGCCGATGACGTCAATATTAGGATACTGACCAAGCATTGTCTTTAACTCAGAACGAATGAGCCATTCGTCGTCTATGATGAGTGTCTTGATTCGGTTCATAAAAAATTTCCGTTGCGCATTTCCGATGGTGAGTTGATTTTCCGACTATCGAGGTTTATCTGTCATATCTCCGAGATTTTCAATTGACTCAAAGGAATTTATCGAAGAAACCTCGAAGATCTTACCTCATGTTTATTGAGTGGCTACTTATTTTCTATCTAAAATTAATGAAAGGATCAATAGGAAACATTTAAGCGGTAAAATAAAAATGTGAGTGGTGAAAATATATCAAAAATTGATTGACAAATCCCCCAAAAAGGATTATTTTTAAAAGAGAAAATATGATAGAGGACCAAACCAAGATCCTAAAGTGCTGTGAACAAAAAGGATAGACTCAGACGAACAATCTCCAACTGATACAAATAACCCAACGGATATTAAAAAAATTTTTTCATTAGTTGGTTCGTTTCAATCTGTTGGAAAAAATTTTTTCAGGAATTTAAATGATTAACATTTATCAATTTCACATTATCAAAATGAAAAATCAATCTACTTTCGCTAAATTAAACCTCAACTCATTTCCCTATCGATTTTTATTATTCATTATTAGTCTCGCCCTGCTTTTATCATTATTTCCGATTCCAATCACAAATCTCCACGCCCAATCTCAGGACCTAAAATTCACCAACATCACCATCGAAGACGGACTGTCGCACAGTAAGGTTAATTGTATTTTTCAGGACAGCCAGGGATTTTTGTGGTTCGGGACCAATGAAGGCTTGAATAAATACGATGGCTACGGCTTTACCGTCTTCCAGCCCGATCCGGATGATCCGCACAGCATTTCGGCAAATCTTATTCGATGTATTTTAGAGGACAGCAAAGGCAATTTCTGGATCGGTACCGAAGCCGGCGGATTGAACCGCTATGATCGAAATGATAAAACATTTTCCAATTTCACGGCTGATTCAGCCTCTGAAATTCAATTAAGCGGAAATAATGTCAATTCCATTATTGAAGATAGCCAGAGCAATTTATGGCTCGGTACGGAGCAGGGACTTGATCGATTAAACCTGGCGCAGAAGAAGATTGTCAATTATCGTCCTTATCCCTCAACCGGCAATCTCGAATCCGCCAATGAAGTGCTCGTCCTCTACGAGGATAGTTTTGGTACGCTCTGGATCGGAACGCTGGGTGGCGGATTGTGTGCCTTTGATCGGGAGCGACAAAAATTTTCCTGTTTTCGTCACGACCCAAACAATCGTTACAGCATCGGAGACGACGAAATTCATTCCATCACGGAGGACAGTCAGGGCAATTTATGGATTGGCACGACCAATGGCGGGTTGAATCGTTTTGATCGAACCACCGGTCAATTTGAACGGTTCTATCCCGGTAAAGACAATCCCGAAAGCACCACCATTCGCGCCATTCTGGATGATGGCCGAGGAAATTTGTGGATCGGTAACCGCAGCGGTCTTTACAATTTCCACCGCCAAAGCCACCAGTTTGTTTATTATGCTCGAGATCCCAACAATCCCTATAGCCTGGTTCAGAACTCGATCTGGACGATCTTTAAAGACGCCAAAGGTGACCTCTGGTTTGGCACTCGCGGCGGTATCAGTTATTTGAATACGTCCAATTTGCCGTTCATTCATTTTCGAGCCGATGCCAATAATCGCCGCTGTTTAAACAAACAGGCTGTGTATGCCATTCTTGAAGACCACAACCGCGACATCTGGTTCGGCACCGAACATGGCGGATTGAATCACCTGAACCGACAGACTGGATTCTTTACCTATTTTACGTATGACATTAATAATCCGAATAGCCTCAGCGTCAATAATATCAAATCGCTGCTGGAAGATCGGAACGGCAACCTCTGGATTGGTACTTATAACGGCGGATTAAACGTCTTTGATCCGAAAAATAATCGCTTCCATCACTACCGACACAATGACCAGAATACAACCAGTCTGGCCAACGATAATGTCATGGCCCTGGTGGAAGATAAAAACGGCATGATCTGGATTGGAACCGATGGCGGCGGGCTGGATCGGTTCGACAGAAATACTCAACATTTTGTCCACGTACTTGAAAACTGGCAGCAGCCAGGTTTTTCCAGCATTCATTGCCTGCTGCTGGACCGACATGATCAGCTCTGGATGGGCGCCAACCAGAGTCAAATTGGCTGCCTGAATATCCAGACTCGCGAATTTACACCCTACCAATTGAACCATAACATGAATAACGTGAGTGTCATGACAGCTTTCGAGGATCAGGAGGGTAATTTATGGTTCGGGACAGTGGGAGCGGGACTCTACCTTTTTAACCAGGCAGAAAATTCGTTTAAAGTCTTTACCAAAAAGGATGGTTTGCCCGGTAACATTGTTCATGGCATTCTGCAGGACGATGCGGGGAATTTATGGCTCAGTACAACTAATGGCTTGTGCCGATTCAATCCCCGGACTGGGAAGACCAAAAACTATTTCAAAGAAAACGGCTTGCAGAGCGATCAATTCAATTATAATGCCTGTTTGAAAACACGGAATGGAGAACTGTTCTTTGGTGGGATTAATGGCGTCACCGCTTTTGTTCCGGGGCAGATTCAGGAAAATGCCTTTATTCCACCAGTGGCGATCACTGATTTTAAAATATTAAATCGACCGGTACCCATTGGCGGCAAGCATCCCATATTAACCCGCGACATCAGCGAAACCAGCTCGCTTTATCTTTCTTTTAAACACACTGTTTTATCATTCGAGTTTGTGGCACTGAACTACGCCATCCCCGAGCAGAATCAATATGCCTATAAAATGGAGGGATTTGAAAGCGACTGGAATTATGTCGGCAACCGACGATTTGCCACCTATACCAACCTCGATCCTGGCACTTACACCTTCCGGGTGAAGGCCGCGAATAATGATGGCGTCTGGAATGAAACGGGAACCGCCATTGAAATTACGATCGCTCCCCCGTTCTGGAAAACGCTGTGGTTTAAAATAATCATTATTATCCTCGTACTGTTGATCATTTTCCACTTTATCAATTATTTACACCAAAAGCGAAATCTCCTCAAAGCCAGGGCGTTAGCCAACCTGGCGCAACTGAAGCTGCTGCGCAATCAGATGAATCCCCACTTTCTGTTCAATGCCTTAGGCTCGATCCGCTCGATGATCCTCATCAGCCGGGAAAAAGCCTGGGATATGGTGTCCGAGCTATCCGAATTTTTCCGCTACACCATGCTCAATTTCAATAAAGTTGAAGCTCTCCTGGACGACGAGATTAACGCCGTCAACAGTTACCTCAATATCGAAAAAGTACGTTTCAAAGATTCACTGCAGGTGTCGTTTAGAATCGAAGACGAGGCGCGTCAGTGCCTGGTACCCGCCTTTGTCTGCCAGCCCTTGATTGAGAATGCCATTAAATATGGCATGCAAACCAGCCCGTTGCCCTTGATCGTGAACATTTCCATCTCCTACCAGCAAAATGTCTTATCCATCGACGTTTCCAATACCGGTAAGCTGATCGCTTCCAGGCATGAGTCACAAGATAAAAAGGATGTCCACGGCACGTCGTTGGAGAATATCAAGCAGCGCTTGCAAATCATGTTTCCTGATCAGTTTAAATTTCACCTGTTTGAACAAGACGGCTGGGTGCACGCTAAAATTCTTATTGACTACGAAAAAGCGAAGGAAACGTTTTTTATGGCGAGGGAAGGGGAGTTGACGGAGGTGTAGTGGGAGGATTTTAATCGTTATTATTTGTCGATAAATTTTATACTTTTAACAATAAGAAGTGAATAATGCGTCATGATTTGGTGACTTACAAATTTCTCTATTGGTAACTGCGTGACGATTAGCTTTATTCTTTTAAAATTGTCTAATGTCCAGATTCGGAAAATAGCTCTAATACTTTTGCAGATGGGTATGTTGATAATGACGCTACTCCATTCACTAACTCAATTAGTATTAAAGCTCCTTCATATCGGTTGCTTAATATTTTGTTTATTGTTGTAATAATATTTCTAAAGCTTATCAACTTTTCTTTCGAAGGATTCTTAACACCTTCGTCGTTTAAACCTGTTGGAATATTCAATACCATTTGGTGATAGTCATTTATTTTGATAAAGACTTTTGCACCATAATTTGTATGAATACCATATGTGCTTGACAAATTAGTATGTTGAATTTCGTTTCTAATATAATTGTTATCTGGGATAAATATTGAGTTTGATGGAGCATCATGACCAATTAATTGCAGATGTTCAAAGAAAGCTCCAGATTTTTCTTGACCAATCAATGCTATTTCATAGCCATTATTTTTTGCATAATGAAAGAATCGTCTTATTGGAGCCGCCAACTTGGCTAATGTTGCCCGTAAAGATAATGGCCCATCTTTAATAAGAAGACAATTTTTTAAAATGTCTCTTCTGTTATCCCAAAAATATCTAATCGGAGTAAAAATCATTAGTGTTTCACTTATTGACATATAATCTGATGCGACTTGATTTGGAGCATGATCTTCTGTCATTGACTGATGCAATCCAAACATATCTGTTATAAATATTTGCCTACCACAATTAGGACAATTACCCTTTTCTTCATTAAAAGGTAATGTTGCATGGTCAACACCAGTTTGTTCACGACAATAAGGACATCCAAATCTTTCTAATTCTGATTTTGGATTAGCACCCCATTTTTCATAAGCTATCCATTTTAGCGTTTCCATCATAGCGCCATCAAGTGAATTATTTAAACCTTGATCTTTCACAGATTCAAAAATTATTTCTCTGACCGCATTATATATTGACTTTCCAGGAACAACGACATGTCTCAATGGAAAAGAAGTAGCGTGAAACAGGGCGGATTCTTTCATTATGTCACGTAAAGCAAAGGGATTAGGATTATCTTTGTCAAGCTTTGAAATTGCATATTGATCTAACTTTAGTAATGCAGATTTTACAAATGCAATAGCTTTGTAAGGCGGACTAGGAGATTCAATTGGCTGTAATGATCCATCAGCCGCAAAAATAATTTTTAATTCTCGTCCTCCAGCTGGCATTTCTTGCCAATTAACTCCAAAAGGTTCAAGTTTAAAATCTGGATCGTTGAAATTTTCACACAATTTTTTCACCAAAGGGCTTTGTATAACTTCTAAATGCCCTAACTTAGATGCTTTTTCAAATGGTAGTCTTTTCCCTTTTTGATATGGCATTTTAAATCCCCCTTTTTGGAGGAGTAAATTTCAAGGCTTGCATAGAAACTACAAAACGATGTGATCTTGTAAGCATCCTAATATATCCAGGTGTTTTGGCCTGCAAAATATCATTCTTCAAACTGTCGTAAGCAATATTCAGTTTTGCAAGCTTGTTGACGTCATCTTGAGAGGCTAAATGAGCAATAAAAAAATTTTCAGTTTGAGCTAATAAATCTGTATTTATTGTTGTTGGTGATTGGGTGGAATATACCATCCCAATGTGATATTTAGCCCCTTCTTTAGCAAATCGTCTATATATTAAGGTATCATCGCTGTCATCATTATTTCCGAAAAGGTTGTGAGCTTCTTCAAAATATAATTGGACAAAGTGGTCACCTAAACGATTATTGGTAAATTTATCTGTCTGAGTAAAAAATACAGCTTCTGAAAGCTGTCTCGAGAAATAACGCAATAAGACATCATCAGCATTTCCCAAATCTAAAATAACAGTCTGCCCTTGTTCCAATAATTCTAAAACACGTGAAATATAATCCCCAGCTCTCTGATCATGATATGATCTATAACGAAGAAGAATAATAAATCCACTTCTTCCAGGATTAGGCTCAATAATTTCAAGAATTGCTGTGTCATCTTGATCAAATAATGGATTGCCACTGCTTGTTCTTAACAGCTGATTGCTTTGATTGGCTTTCCTAAACCTATGAATAACTTCTAATTCTCTAACTAATTCGTCTAATGAGTTTGGTCGATTAGGTAACGTGAGATTTTCAAAGGAATAGGCTGCGCGCCTTAACTCATCAGTAAAATGCGGATCAAAACCCCTAACATGACTAGCAGTTGGTATTGCCCTTCTTACCTGATCGGCATCACATACAAATTGACATTTATGAAGTAAAGCAAAGTAATATTGGATTTTTCGAACTAACCGCTTTTTTTCATTCATTCTTTCATTTGGAATTGAATTCACAGAATTAAAATCAGGTAGATCAACACTTAAGAATGCATCAATATAATCGGAACTACCTCTTCCAGATTGCCTAATCAAGGTATTCATAACTTGTTTTGAAGCAGAAGGATTGTGAAAAAAATTTATCTTTAGAGGTTCGGATGGGGTATTTTCTTTCTTAGCTAAAGCATAAACAACGCACCTATCTGGGTAGACACTTCTAATTGAAAAATTGTCATCTTGTGGATTATCATTAGCATATTCACCGTTTATATCAAAAATGAGTTGACCAACGTTTTTAGATTCTTTTGTTGTTTCAATTAAACTTTGAACAATTAATTTAACCACATTACTTTTGCCTAATCTGGTTTTACCGAACATTGCTGTTCTCGTGCCTTTAAAGTCATTTGTTGACAAGAAAATATCTACATTAGGTAAATGTTTATTTGGCAACGGTAAGCGGCATTCTGTTAATCGAAGCTTTCCAATTAAGAATCTATTTTCTAATGGAACCATAGTATTATTCACAAGATTCAACAACTTATCATCTGGAGAATATATTAAATATTTATGAGCGCTTAAATAATTATTCAGATCACCTGAAAATTCTACAGTTTCAATTTTTTCTGGATGAGGATAAAACATACCCAGAACGCTTGTTTTTAAAGCACCCCATTGTAATTCACTTTGAGTAAAAACATCGAGTTCTGGCATTGATTTCTTTTGTAATTCAAAATATGTTTGTTGAACTTCTGAAGAAAGAGGAGTTGGTGCACTATCTAAAACCCTTAATAAAGTAAAATGAGGTGGAACTTGACTTCCATTCGATTCAAAAGTTGACGGAACCATTATGAGCAATGAATTTCGGGGTATGCCTCCTACAGCTACTTTAAAAGGATCACAAGTTATAATAGTGATTTCCCCATATCCAATATCCAATACGTAACCAACAAAACGCCGCTTATCATGCTGTTTTGCTTTTTCTAATGCGTCTTCACAATCTAAAAATTCTTTTAGAATTCTTAAGGGGTGATTTTGATTTGCAGCGCTTTCTAAGAATTCTTTCATAGCATTTCCCCTAAAAATTATATATTAATATTTCTTTTGAATTATTTGTATGAATCCCTATCCTGTTGCTAGTTCCCTTTGGTATTTTTACAATTTTAAAGTCTTTATAAAGATTATAAATTTCTGTATTTGAGGAGTTTGTCATTATCCATCTAATATCTTTTTTTTGGCTTATATCTCTAAGTTTACTAGAAAGCCTAACTTGCTCATCAAACGTAAATTTTCCATACATATAATGTGATTCTCGTAATTCTTTTTGCCCAGGTTTGTATGGAGGATCTAAAAATATAAAATCACCATCATTTACATTATTCAAAATTTCCTCAAAATCTGCAACAAATAACTTCGCTTTCTTTAATAACTTTGATAGCATCAATAAATTTTGGTATGTTATTACCCATCTTCTTTCTTCCCCACCGTAACCGACATTAAAATTACCATCTGGGCTATGCCTCCACATCCCTTTAAAGCATGTTCTATTAAGGTATAACGTTCTTGCTGCTCTATATGCTAACGGCTTTTCATCGTAATTTATATCTCTTATTTGATAGTAAGCGTCTCTACCTTCAGGAAAAGCGCAAAAAGTGTCCCAGACTTTGTGAGGTAAATTTCTAATTCCTTTATATAATTCAATTAGTTCATTATTTAGATCTGAAAGAATTGCATCCCCTGGTTTAACAAATAGAAAAATTGAGCCCCCGCCAACGAAGGGTTCAATATATTTTCCTTGTATATCAGAATTTTTAGGAAGAAAATCTTGTAGAAAATTTAATAGCTTTGTTTTACCACCTGGATATCTCAAAAATCGCATATTTTCTTAAAATTTTCCTCTTATTGATTTAGGATAAGATTTTCAATCTTTGCTTTTAATTATTTATAATTAAATAAAATTTTGACAATTGTCAATAGAAAAGTATTTTAATTTTTGGGGATTCTTGATATATGATTGGGGAATTGGAAGAAATGAATTGTTCTTGTAAAATCATAGGTTATCAGATTACGGTAAGATTGTTTATTAATACAGCTTAAATTAAACTCCCAATTTTTAATCATAAATAACAAACCTTTCGGACTAAAGGGGGATAATATCCAATTGCCTGAAAATCAAATTTCAAAAAATGTCGAAGTCGGATTATTGGATCACTTAATTTTTTCTTAAATGTGCTGTAAATGGAGCAGAATATTATGACGCGCTTCGCCGTAATGCCTTAGTATGTCGGAATCCCAAAGATACATAATCAATCCTTCATTTCATTGGCATTTCGTTGGCGCTCAATATCTTCAAATAATTCTCCCCATGTTGAATCATCTTTAAAAGCACCGAACCATTCCCATGGAATATCATTATGTATTTGACCGGTTTTCGGTTCGGTCGGTATCTCGAGTTGAATAATTTCACTTCGACCAATGAGTTTTGAAATTGCTTGCCTGATGTTATTCAGCGCTTCTGTTCGTGTTTTCGCCAGAACAGTGCAATCAGGCAAACCCGCGACCATTGCCTGGAAGTGCCCATTATCTTCGGTAAGTATTACGGTATACTTCATTTTGTAATCTCCACTTTTATATCTTGTCGAACGTGATTTAAAATAAAATCTAAAGCATTTCGATTAAATGAATCTTATCTAAATCACTCAGGCTTCGAACCTTCTCCTGTATTTCATGGGTCAGCATTTAAACTTCTCTCCCTTAATAGCGTTCGCGTTACACAATTGTTAATATTCATAATCTAAAAAAATTCTGTTCATTGTCAATAGAAACTTTTCAGAAGCTTTCGATTCTGATTTCTGGAATTTTTTTGGAAAGTAGTTCATGTCCAAATCAACCCATTAGAAAGGACGGCGGGATCCACCCTAAAATTCTAATCAAACAGGTTCACTACCTGATCAAATAACAATAAAAACCAATGAAACGGCAAAAAATAAACCTGGCAATCCGCCACACGTTTTGAACCAATATAATTATCACTCAAGATAAAGCCATATTTCGGTTTATACTTATTGATAAAACTGATAAACGGCTTACCGGTTACTGGCTGCATCAGTCGACTTTTTACTTCAATGGGAATGACTTTTTGGGATCGGTTTAAAATAAAATCAACCTCAGCCATATTCTGGGTGCGCCAGAATTTGATATTCGTGTTAAACGGAATCTGTTTGTTCATTTCCTGAAAAACAAAATTTTCTACCAGCGCTCCCTTATCTGAACGCCTGTCAATATTGTTAAAATTATCCACCAGCAAATTTCGAAATCCAGCATCCAGAAAATATATTTTCGGTGATTTGATGACCTCCTGTCGTTTATTCGTGTAAAACGGTAACACCGTTTGTGCTACATAAGTTGCTGAAATATTGTACAAATAATTCTGGACGATATTGCGACTGATCTGAAGCGAAGTCGCCAACTCCTGGATACTAATGATGTTACCAATTTGATTGGCCAACATGAGCAACAATTTATTAAATGCTTCAGGATCAGGAATTTTTAAAAAATTGACGACATCTTTCTGAAGATAGGAATCATAGATTTCCTGCAATTCAAAAATTTTATCCTCAGCGGATTGATGTAAATAAACTTTAGGGAAACCGCCAAACGAAATTAATTGACGTGTTAATGAATAAAGACGATCCGCATAATATTGATGCTTCTGCACCAAAACACCTAAATCTAATAACTCCCAATTAATATCAATCTGCTTTTCAAACTGGTTCACTTCGATGATTGACAGCGGCGATACCTCAAAAACCTTCTTTCTACCGGTGAGGCTTTCCTTAATTTTTGAACGAATTTCCAGAGTCGACGAGCCTGAGACAATTATTTTTAGAGGCAAATGAAGGTCATACAACTGTTTTAGAAATAAACCACAATTTTCCAGGCGTTGAATTTCATCAATAAAAAGATACTTCCTGGTTTCTTGGGCTCCAAATTCATTAATAAAATCCAATAGATTAGGAATATCTTTTAAGAAAGGATGCATCAGCAGGCTATCCAGGTTAAAGTAAAAGACATCATTCGGATTGATCCCTTGATTCAGCAATTCATAAATTATTTTGAAAATCAGCGTGGACTTTCCCGTCTGTCGAGCACCTAATAGCACCAGAATATCTTCTGCATCCAGCCAATGGCTAATTTGGTGAAACAAAAGGCGTGGAATATAGCTACTTTCATTAAAGAAAGCTTTTCGTTGTCGCCAGGGATTTTGAAGCTCAAAAATACGAAAGTTGTGCATGGTAATATTCCTCTCAGCAGAGGGTATTTTAAATTTAACCAGGTTAAATATATTATTTTATAAATATAACCAGGTTGTATGATAAAATCAAGAAATGTTTTATTCGGTTCCCAAAAAAATGTCCTTATTCTGAGTATAAATTATCCACTTGATTTTATAATAAGAAATATTTATATTTCCGATGTCATTACTTATCAAATATGTTTAACAAGGACAATGAATATGACATCTATAAAAAATTTATCCGAATTGATTGACCGCTTCGATGAAATCTGTGAAATTGCCCAGCAAGAAGAGGTGATCATCAACATTGATAATGGAAAAAGAGGCGTCGCCTTAATTTCATTATCAAAATTAAGACAAATTCAGGAAATTGAAAAATCCTTTCGGCAATTACTGCGTGCGTTTCAAATTAACCAAATTCGGGATAACGCCGAGTCTGGTGGAACATGGAATGAGTTTTTAGCAGAGATTGACGAGGGACTTATTGCCGAGGTCGTCGAACAACCAGCAGATAAAATTTTATCAATGATAAAAGCAGGAACGAAAGTTGAAATATAAATTTGAATTTAAAAAAACTTTTATTAATGACTATAACAATATCATTGAAAACTTATCAGAACATGTTCTTAAAAATTTTTCAGACAAACTATCCTCAAAGATAATGCAAATCATTTCCTTTCCCGAAAGTTGTTTTCGCTTAAAGGAGCCTCATTATTCTGATAGTGGCATTCGCTGGGTACCAATATTAAAAAAATATATTTTAATTTACCTTTTTGAAAAGGAAAACATCTCGTTCTTACGACTTCTACCAGCGAAAACAAATTGGATAAATCGACTATTCAATTCTGAAAACAAATAATTTTTGAAAGTCACTAATTCACCACGCCCTCGTCTGTTTCAACCTCCCCGCATACCTTCTACTCATGACAAACGGCTTTTCAATATCCCGCATATAAACCAGGTAGGTATAATTGGGACATTTTTTCACCTGTTCCACATACTCAAAATTGACAATCGTCGAACGGTGAATGCGGACAAAATAATCCTCAGGAAGCAGCGCTTCCCAGTCCTGCAAGGTTTTTGACACCAGCTCCTTTTTCCGATCCTGGTAGTAAATGTAGGAATAATTCCCTTCCGCAATAATACATTTCAGCCACGCGAGCTTAATAAATTTTAACGCCCCATTAACAAGCACATAGACCACATCATCATAGCTCAGTTTCTGGCCACGGCTGGCAATTGGGCTTTCCCCGGTGAGTAAACGCTGCATGGTTTTGGCTAACCGTTCTTTCTGAACGGGTTTAAGCAGATAATCCAGCGCGTTCACCTCGAATGCTCTCAAAGCATATTGGTCGTAGGCCGTTACAAAGATAATTTTTGCTGTGACGTCGGTCTGTTCCAGCAGATCAAAACCGGTGGCCCCTGGCATCTGTACATCAAGGAAAATTACGTCAGGCTGAACTTCGTGAACCAGGTCAATCGCCTGGGGAACATTAGCGGCTTCTCCGACGAGTGTAATCTCAGAATATTTCGCCAGTAAGGTTTTCAGCTCTTCCCGCACCAGCCACTCGTCGTCGACAATAATTGTTTTAAGCACATTCATGGCATAAATATAAATAATTTTTACCAAAGTTCAAATTGTTTTTTACTTATGCTCCAGATTCGAAAAACAGCGCTCAGGGTTGTTCTAGTCGTTTGAGATAAAAATAACAATTTTCGGTAAAAGGAAATTGTAAGCGAGGGTTAATATTAATCATCCTTGAACTGATGGATTTGAATACTTTTCCTGATAAAGCGACAAACAGACGACAAGAAATGTCACTTCCGAAAAAAATTCCCCCAAAATTTTGGGAAAAATGCCACCACCGGAATTGAACAGAGCGTAGTTATCCTGCCACCCATCGTTGGGCAGGTATAAAAAAGAGCAGGAATAACCAATTGTTCACCTGAAAAATTCATAGCCATAGGAAAACACATGATTTACATGTTACCAAACATTTATGAATAATCCAGGTTCAAAAAAAACAGCCGAAAAACTATTTCTGGTTTACACGATAACTATCTCCTTCGATTTTAATGACTTCACAATGATGAATCAAACGGTCAATAATCGCACCGGCAAAGGTTGAATCGCCGTTAAAGATGTCACCCCATTCGCGGAAAGGGCGATTGGTCGTGATAATGACCGAGCCCATTTCGTATCGATTGGAGATGCCTTGAAAAAACAGAATACGGTAGTAAAGGCATACTTTGAAGGCACACTGTAGCGATTGGTTTGGAAACGCACCACACACACTTTATCCACCGGTACCACGTGCGGCAAGCTATAATCATAGTCACGCGGTGGCAACGGTTTGAGCAATGCTTTTTCCTCATTGATAAAAGCCTCGTGGGGAATTTTGCGGGTCACCGAATGCAGCCGTCGATTGGCAATCTGGTTCAGCCAATTCTTGCTTTGTAATTTGATATGGTCAAAATTTTCAAACGGCCCTCGGGCGAGAAAATTGCCTTTTACATAACCCACTACTCGTTCGATTTTACCTTTTTCATAAGGACTGCGGAGGTTACACGCTTTCGGCGTAAAATCATAATGTGCAGCAAAGTCCAGAAAACGTCCGTTAAAACGGATTTCTTTCTTGACACGTATGATAACCACACATTTTAAGTTATCGTACAGCAATTGGTTCGGCACCCCGCCGAAGAAATCAAAGGCATGTATATGGCAGGCTAAAAACGTATCCATTTCCATTGAAACCGTAAACTCGATAAACAGGTAGCGACTGTAACACAGGGTCATACAAAACACATACAATTTTCGGCGATGCTGCCCACAACTGATTGAACCACATTCGCCCCAATCGACCTGAGCCTGTTCTGCCGGTAGATGCTCCAGGGGAATAAACGCTGGCTGCGAGCGATGGCGACAATGGCGCACAAAATCATAAACAATCGATTTACCCCCGTCATAGCCATTATTACCAATCTTCTCCAGGATTAAACAGGTGGGGATGCCTGGTTTGTCGTCGATAAGCTGTTCAATCTCGGGTTTAAACCGGTCTAATTTCGACGCATTATTATGGTTTGGCTCCGGTTGAACATCATCTAAAATTCTCCGGATGGTTTTGCGGTCCACACCGGTTTTGCGACTAATCGCCCGGATGGTATACTTTTGCTGATGATATAAATAGCGAATATAACGGCGAGTATCTTCGTCAATGGCCATTGGTGTCCCTTTTACTGGTTAGAAAGTTGTTGTTGAATCACTTTACGAATGGTTAACGGGTCATTTTCCAGAAAATCTTCGGCAGAGACGAGCGGTTTTGATTTAGACAGAATCGGTTTCTCCGGCAATGCCAGCACTTGAAACATAAAGCCATCATAAGCCACCAAAGATTTTTTAATAAGCCCATTGCGGGCGGCGATAAAATCATCAATCGGCATTTTGAGCATTCGGCACAAGAGGTCCTGGCTATAAAATGAAAGTCCATGCCGGTCGCCGACTAAGACTAATAAAAAATACACCAATAAGTTTTTGATATTGTGGCGCCGGTTTGTTTTTCCGCCAGTGTTGCTGAGATTTTTTTTGTTTGGCGGCAAAATCCGGGTCAGCCGCCATTTTATTCCGTTTCCATTGGGCTTTGCGGGCGTTTTGACAGGCTTTGGCACCACAGTATTGTTGATTGCCCTTAAGCCGGATATTGGCGGGGACTTCGTTGTGACAATTCACACAGACTATCTTTTCCTGCATAGCCGATAACCTCTTTTCGGTTAACATACGCTGATGCAGAAAGGTACACAATTTTTTGTTTGCGTACGATCTAATTATACAAATTATATTTAATTAGAATATAATTAAAAGGAATGGTGGATTTTTATCTCGGAATTTCGGGGGAGAATTAAATGGAAATGACACTCAAACGAACCTCATCAACTCACGAGAGAGTTGGGTAGCCCAATTATGCGTATATCTAAGCGGCTAAATTGGAGCTTCGCTGTCATTATGGTGAGCTTTGTCATTATTGTCCTGCCATTTTATCGCGATGATATGCTGGGAACTCTCTTAGTACCTTGGACGAAGTTAACGGCATGGGTAACGCTCGCATTGATTCACTTCACAGGAATGGAGGCGATGAGAATGGCAACGGTGATCTCGCATCCGACTGTATTTATAAACTTAATCTCTCAGCGAGTTCCTAATGATGTTGCTGAAATGTTTGAGCCTGGCAATAGGCATTAATGTTCAAGCTGTCTTCAAGAATGTCTATTATATCTTCGCTTCATCGAGGCTATTTTACCACGGCATTTTTCTTTTAGTATATTTCCTGCCAACCTCAGCCGAATCTTGTCTTCTCCCAGCTCCTATCATAACTCCCTTATTAATCTGAGTTATTACATTATCGGGCAATACATTATCAAGAAAGAAAATTCCATGTTTTTTACATGTCGCCAAAACTCGATCCCCTGCTGCCACGACTTCAGGCGGAATAGGTGGATCGGCTCGGCCATCAAGATAACCATAGGAGAGCCCCATATCTCGCGGACCATGTTCAGCAAAACAAATACCTGGTACGACAAGACTCTTCTCTGTATTCTCCAGAGCAATTTTGTCTTCAATTTTCAGACCGAGTATGATTTCACCCTTTGGATTGAGAGGCCATACATCGGCTTTTTTCAGGTATTCTTTTTCTTCGATACCCCAGACCCAGGCAGCAAATTTGTGGCTGCCCCAACCACGGACACCCTCTCCAACAATATCGGCAGCTTGTTTATGGATCGAATAACGGGCAGCTTGTACAAATAATTTTATTGCTTCAGGATCTCGCGCCCGGCACAGATGGAGACCGTGAATCCCCTGCGCCAGCGCTTGTTGAATCATCCATGAACCACCTTTAAACGTTTCAACATCTAAACCTAAAACAGGAACAATGGCGATGATTGTTGGTGTACGATGTCCGCTAGGAGTCGGTCCACCATCAACCAGACCTTTCATAAACTCACGCAAGAGGCCAAAATCAACAGGATTATGCTCCATATTAAAATAAATATAATCCGCCCAGGTTTTGGCCATTTTCTTGCCTTCTTCATAGCCACCATAAGAATTGGCGTAATAAATCGGCTGTGCTTGCTCCAATAGCTCGATGCATTTATTGATGCGTTTCGGTTGATATGAATGTTTTGTTTCTTCTTGAGAAGATAGATTTAAATAAAATAGAAATACTGTTGAATATAACACAAAAAAGAACAATCGAAGCGTTTTCATGATCACCTCTTCAAATTGAGTAAAAAACTGAACTATCCTTATTGCAAATCTACGTTTTTGAACAAGTCTATTTTAGATGATAAGTAGGTAAAATCAACAAGTGTATTTCTCCTGAAATATCTCCCCAAATTTCAATTTCTTTTTTATTATTCGATTTGATCACACCCCATCGCTCTCCTGCTTTTACCACACGATTTACCAATTCATTTTTCTCAAACTCACGATTAGACACAAAGATGTTTGTTATAT
>Ga0180438_10003375_pt1 | contig 24211 bp, 20 predicted proteins | sample SS_ome_12_FD_132455 | JGI IMG/M metagenome (GOLD analysis project Ga0180438, IMG submission 132455) | Hypersaline lake sediment archaeal communities from the Salton Sea, California, USA - SS_3_D_2 metaG | ecosystem: Environmental > Aquatic > Non-marine Saline and Alkaline > Hypersaline >... | reverse complement strand
GCAGGTAAATTAACGTATTTTCGTGTTGTAAGAAATGAACTACAGTTTTCATCGTTAACCGTGTAATTTACGTGAACATTCACTCCACAACATGGGCATGTATCACATGAACCACCATCAGGTTTACAATTACAATCACATTCACCACAGTTACCGGTAATATTATACACGGTTACATTGATTTTATTTATAGCATTATAGGAATCATATTCTGGCTTGTATTCAAGTTCAAACAGGAGTACTGCTGGAAGAAAACAACAACCCGATAAGACTATAAAGAGAAGTAATGTAGATATGTATACTTTTTTGTGCATTTTTCTTTATGAATATCCAGATAACAATAATAAAATTTTACCCGATTTTTTCATTATTTTTATCTTAATATCAACCATCTTTGAGGCTAAAGAATTTTCGTATGATTTTCTATTTGAAGGTTACAAAGACGAAAGAAGTATCCACTCTCTGACTATCCAGAGTCAGTCATGACATAATCATTTTTGTCTCAAGTGATAAGGGCACCATGCTTGAATAATAATTGCACTATTTCCTGATTATGAGCATCAGCTGCAAGATGAAGAGGTGTCATTCCATCATTGTTAGGCTGATTAAGAGATATACCGTTTTTAAGTAGCCACCGCACTATACTCACTTTCTTTTTCCCTTCACTGTTTTCACTCTTTTGGAAAAAAGGCCTATTTTGGATTGAGGAGAAAGAAAAATTGACGTGAAATCAGATTTTATTTAGAGATGCTACCACAACGAACACTATTTCGTAACCCTGACTACCGGGAAAGATTAAGAGATTCTCAACGGAAACGATTTGTGGAATTGGATGTGGTTGATCAGATTTATACGAAAGATGTAGAAATACAGGCACTTGAAGACCAATTTCAGAATCTAAGATTTGATATTAATCTCATTTCTAAACAAATAGTCACAAGACTGAAACTGAAACAAACAAAGACACAAAACGACAGTAAGACACAAAACGAGTATGAAGTTGGATATTTTACGGACCTGATTAAACGTTTCGGGCGTTTGACCCCCGAGAGTTTAGGTTATTTGGAAATTGAACAGTTAAAGGAGTTGAGTAAATTGGCCAAGACAACCTCCGAAACTGTCAAAGAGACGATATTGCGCTTAGAAAAAGAGATAGAAGTTTTGTTTGGCCAAGTAGCCAATATTCTAGACGAAAAAGTACCAATTTCTAAAGATGAACGTGACAATGTAGTTTTGCGAGTTTGGGGTCAGCAGCAAATGGAAAATAGCTCCACTCTTTTAGGACATTATGAGGTAATGAAACGGTTGGGTTTGAAAATGTCAGAACAAGTCACTTCGACTTTTGGTAATCGTAGTTATTTTCTTCAGGGGGACCTCTTTCTGTTACAACAAGCATTAATCCAATATGCCACCAGGTTTCTGGTGGAACGAAACTATCTTCCCACTTGTGTTCCTGTTATGATCCGTTCTGAAAAAATGGCAGGTGTAGCCCAACTTAGCCAGTATGATGATGAACTTTACAAAGTAATGGATGGAACTCAGTCTAAATACCTAATTGCCACATCAGAACAAGCAATGGTGGCCTATCATCGGGATAGATCTTTCGAACCAAAAGAATTACCAAAACGGTTCTGTGCTTATTCTGATTGTTTTCGCCGAGAGGCCGGCAATATTGGGAAAGACATGACTGGGATCTTTCGTGTTCACCAATTTGGAAAAGTTGAACAATTCTGTTTAACTTCACCTGACAAAAGTTCACAATTATTGGAAGAAATGATTCAAAATTCGGAATTGTTTTATCAGTCGTTGGAGATTCCATATAGGGTGGTTAATATTGTTTCTGGTGAACTCAATAACTCATGTAGCGTTAAATATGATTTGGAAGGTTGGTTTCCGGTGGCTCAAACTTATCGAGAATTGGTTTCTTGTAGTAATTGTACAGATTATCAATCTATGCGAGTCAATTGTAGATATATGGGAACAGATGGTTGTTATCATTATGTCCATATGTTGAACTCGACTCTGTGTGCTATCACCAGGACACTCTGTGTGATTTGTGAGACCCATCAAACCGGTGAGGGAGTTAGAGTACCTAAGGTTTTGCAACCATTTATTGGAAAAGAATTTCTTCCATTCAGATAGAAATAAAAAAAAATAGGTGACACAATTTTAATGACTGAACTTTGGAGAAAAAATGAAGAAAGTTTAGTCTATCAAAATTATATCAAGCGAGCCCTATGTTAACAGTACCAAAAACCCTTAAACATTTTGACTTACCTAGTCTGGTTGACCAGGAAATTGTTTCCTATGGTCGAATTTACCGAATCGGAAAGCGGTCTAAATTCTGGTTTCTCAAAATTCGGACCGCCGATTGTAGCAACGATACTACCCTCATTGTCAACAAAAATATATTACCCAAACCCACTACTTACAGTACGGTTGCTTTTAAAGGTTTAGTTCAAAGATCACCAGATGGTAAGGTTTGTGAAATAATGGCTAGTGAAATCATATTTTATGGCCCATTTGAACCACAAGATGTTCAAGTTGAGTTTGGAATGGCTCCACATCTCTTACGTCAAAAAGAATCACAACGACTACTTACTCGACAATACCAAGCAATAATGTGGCTTTACCAGAAGACAGAAGATGCTTTACATAGTGTATCTAGGGATCTTGGCCTTTTACGTATTAGGGCCCCGTTTATCACTTTTAGTGATTGTGAAGGAGGTGGTGAGGTTTTTGAAGTTCACTCCAAGATTAAAGGTTTCTTTAAGAAACCAGCGTTTCTGACGGTTTCTGGCCAAGTTGATGAGGAGACGGTTACTTCTCGATTCCTCTGTCCAACTTATATTTTCGGACCCAGTTTCCGTTCTGATCCTTCTCAAACACAATTTCATGCCTGTGAATTTTATCATTATGAACCAGAAATTCCATTTATCACACTTGATGGTCTCATGGACCTAGAAGAGAATACGCTCAAAAAGACAATTGGTAAACTTTTAGCTGACGAGGAGAGTCGAGAGTTCCTAGGTCATTTAGAACGCGATTTGGACTCTCTTCAACAATTTGTTGATCGGTCTTTTGCTCGGGTAACTTATACGGAAGCTGTTAAAATTCTCCAAACGTGTAATAAACAATTCGAACGTGCGGTCGAATGGGGAACTGATTTATGTAAAGAACACGAAAGATATCTATGTGACGAATTTTTTGGCAGCCCTACGTTTGTCTATCAATATCCATCGAGTTTTAAGAGTTTTTATATGTTACAGTGCGATGTGATCGAAACCGATACCCAGACTGGTCAACATAAGTTGCAAGTTTGCGAAAGCGTTGATCTATTGGTGCCAGGTATCGGTGAGCTATGTGGAGGCTCGTTGCGTGAGCACAGATATGATGTTTTGGTTGAAATGATGAAAAAGAAGGGATTGAAACTGGAAGATTATGAAGACTATTTGCGACTTCGACGTGAAGGAACATTTCCCCATGGTGGTTATGGTTTAGGATTTGATCGACTGGTGATGTTTATAACAGGTGCCCAATCAATTCGTGATATTTGTCCTTTCCCACGTTATTATAATGGCTGAACTGAGGGATAAGTACACTAAAGTCTCCTATCACATACACAGTTTCCTTTATTACGTACAGGTACCGGCAAAATCCCTTTCTTTGTTATGGTGGTGAATGGGTAATACCCTCTCATAGAAAAATGCCACGTTGGTATCGTTACTAGAAACCAAGTTTAGGGTTATTATTCATTGATAAAATAATGAAAATCGTATATTTTTTCTAAATGACCAAAAATATCGCGACATTCGTATTGATCAATCAATGATGTGTTTTATATGTATCTATTGAATGATACCAGCAAAGTAAGTGAAAAAAGTTTATGGATTCTTTGTAATCAACCTCTCATATATCATCAAAAATGACATCATTACATACATTAACATGTCCATTACATACATTAACATACTAATATATAATTTCATCTTTTCATTTGAAAGCCCACTACAAGTGGCGGAAGTAATCATTCCATTAGCTACTAAACGCCTGAATAACAATTCAACCAATTTCTTATATATCATCAAAAATGATAACTTAGTAGTGGTGATCAACATACCGGGGCTCATAGGTTGTAAGAGATCTGACCGCCTCAACGTGTGAATAGTTCGACTCGTAACTTCTTTCAAGTCTAAATTTTCTATAGGTTGATTAAAATCGTGACCAAATGTTAGACTAGTGACATCTTTCAAGTCTAAATTTTCTATAGGTTGATTAAAATCGTGACCAAATGTTAGACTAGTGACATCTTTCAAGTCTAAACCGTCTATTGGTTCAAATGTTAGACTAGTAGGGTAATGCCTAGGTGATGAACCGTGCATCATATGTGATGGCGATGCACCGCCCAATACTATTCGATTCAGCCTGCGATTGATAGCTTCGCGATTGATAGCTTCGCGATTGATAGCTTCGCGACTGATAGCTTCGCGACTGATAGCTTCGCGACTGATAGCTTCGCGACTCAATTTAACGTCTTTGTCACTTAATTGCCAACGGTGTCCACAAAAAGGGGAAAAGCTAGTGGATCCATGATCACAATTCGTCCCTCTGCATCCACCGCCAGCTGGATAACTATAACGACAACAAGTGAAACTTCGACATCCTCCACTATGTTCAAGTCCCATTTTACACTTAGGACACCGAATACATATCTGCCCAGTGCGACAACTGTCACATTTTTCAGGAAAAGTTTCTCGATTTTCACTACAACTCTTAGGCCCGGCCTCGAAATAGGTTGGACAAGTATTACAAATACGATAGACCGAATCGTTACCCAACTTTGATATTTTCTCGTTATTCAAAATAACCCGATAGGTCGATTTATTATTTAATCTTGGTAATTCGTCTTTGCCTACAATAATCCGGACAGCATTTTTTCGGGAGGGCCTCTTGATCTTTGTTCGACACACTGGGCAACCCGTTTTGACAAGATCAAGAAAATCGCCTGGTCCAAATGACATCCACTCACTCAAGCAAGATCGGTGAAAAGAGTGGCCACATTTTGATTGATAGTTGCATTTACTCTCCAAACAGATTGAACACTTAGTACCTTTTAATCTCAATAATATTTTCGAATTAGCCATTCGCATTACATCTTCCCCAACTTTTTCTAATTTTTTCGTTATGGCTAACATTTGATTTGATACCACTATTCTTTCGCTCTTTTCAGATAAATATGATATTTTTGTCAATTTTTAAGTGTGGTTGAACGAAAAAATGTTGATGCACGCCAATGAACAAGTTGTTAGAAATCACGGTTGTTATGTACCAAAGTATAATTACTTGAAAGGACCAGTCTGCATAGAACACGCTTCCCGAAGACAAAATAATATGGCCATTATTGACTTTTTGTAAATTTCTGGAATGTTTCTACTACAATAACACTAAAAAACTGAAACTTTTTTCTATTTTCAGTATAACCAGCCAGTAAAAGACTAAATTCTAAAATATATGTCATTTGCCGATTTCTATAAAGATCCTGGACACTATATCGAAACGGCATGTGATAACGCCCAAAAAATGCCAATGAATCGTGTAATTAAGATTGGTACACGCTCCATGTTAGTAGGGACACTTGCATGTCTAGCAACCGTTGGTCTTAGTTCATTGACTGGAAGTAATACACAAACGGCACTGGCCACTGGCGTTTCATTAGGAATAGTGGCTGCTACTATTAATGGAGTGGCGGGTGCTAATGAATATGGACCAGTTAAACAAACCAAAGATAAAGTAAATCAAACTAAGGACAAACTAGTGCGGTTTTTTAACCTAAGTTAAATCTAATGTAACCGAAAACTTAAGAAGACTTACGCTTTGTTTGGATTACTTGCAAACAAAGCGGGTTCGTAAAATTTTCATTTCACTAAAAAAATGTCGGATATTTAGAAAATATCTGAAAAGTCCCTCGCAAATTTTTGAAAATGGGCACGGAAAAGATTAACGAACTCATTCGTGTTCGTAAATATTACGAAGCTATAAAAGCTAAAAAAGCTAAGGAAGAAGAAGCTAAACGAGAAGCTGAAATACAGGCAGAGAGGGAACTAAACATACTTGTAAAGACGACGGCAATTAAAAAGTGGAAAGGAGAGATTGATAGGATAGTTAATAGTGGCGAAAATGTATCTAGGTTAGAACCTGTCTATCTCACAGGCAGTGAGATGGGGGTCAGAGGGCTGATAAATTCGTCACTCTACCACTATCCAAAATGGAATCCTTGTCAGTTGGCCGAATTGGTAGAATATGCAGAAAAGTTTGGATATAAAACCTATGAAGAAGATCAATTGAAATGTTTTCTAATAAAGAAAACGGCATTGGGGTCGATAAATTAGATAGTAATTTACTTTAATACTTTGTATGTTATGTTCAACAATCTGGACCGCTAAACAATGTACGTCTAGAGGTCAGCTGATCCTATATAGGAAAAGTTTACAATTCGCAAAGGAGTATATGCAAAATAGCAAGAGGAACGAATCCTTGCCAATCGCCAATATATAGTCTTTAGTAAGAGCCATGTTGTTATTGATAAATCAGTGAGTGTCCCAACTAAACGTGCACAAACATCAATGTAGTGTTCTACTTTAAGATAAATGCAATTTCAGTTTAGATTGGTGTTTATGTTTATGATTACGACATATTTGAAATTTGTTTAATAGTTCTGACCTCACATCGTCTGGAGGAGAATTACTAAATAAATTATTCATCTGTACTCGGAAACGACAAACACAGTCATGTCCTCCTATTTCATAAAATGTTTTTATAATGAGTACATGTCTACAGCGTTTGGGTCCATGTTCAATGCATGTACATATATGATAAGGATTATTACAATTTTCTGGTCCCAAATCGGAACACCCACAGTTTTTCTTATGTGTTTCTATGAATTTCAAATACGATCTGACTCCCATTTTGATTTTCCGGATAAAACTGCAACTATATAAAAAAGTTTTCTATTTTTTCGGCCACTATTTGCAGGGATGATAGTCTATTTTGTGTCATATCTTTAAGTTTCTGGAACGGTAAGATGACGTTCGATAATTATCAAAGGATTCGGGAAAGTCATAAAACAAAATGGGTTGATAATTATGGTGAATAATTAATTAATATATCTATAATAGAGAAATTATAGACACTGGTCGCAATATCAAGAGGTCTCTTTCCTTCATTGTTGGGTTGATCGGGAGTTATACCGTTTTTAATTAACCATTGCACAATATTCACACTCTTTTCGTCTTTACTTTTGAGCCCTGCCACTTTATGGAGAATAGAATTTCCATTTAAATCAACGAAGTTAATGTTGGCACCACCCTTGACTAGTGCTATAATGTTTTCCAAGTCTGATAAATAGTTGATAGACTTGGTGGTGGTCCAATAGTCTCCCCCTGATCCTATATTATAATATACCATGTTATATATAGTGGCCGCAAGATGAAGTGGAGGTTGTCTATTTATACATAGTGTATTGGGGTCAGCTCCTTTATCAAGTAAGTGTTGTACTATTTCAGCTTTAGATTTAGTATTATCTAAATCTGATTGAGGGTATGGCATCATAGCTATATGAAGAGGTGTCATACCAGATTTATTAATAGAGGAAATATTTGCTCCATTCGAGATCAATTGTTTTACAGATGTAATACAGCCACCAAAACATGCAATATGAAGTGGAGTTTCATCACTTATATTCCTTGCATCTAGATTTGCATCATTATCAAGCAAAAGTCGTATGAAATTAACCCTATCGTATCTATATTGTCTTTCCAAATCGTTATATTCACCCAATGTCTGATCGAAATTGATACTTGTACTCACTAGAAGATGGAGAGCGGTGTTACCATCTTTGTCAATAGCATTGATATTAGATCCACTTGCTATGAACATTTCTGCATATTCCAAGTACTCCTTCTGACATATAATATGAAGTGGAGTCTTTTCACTTGAATCCCTTGCCTCTAGATCAGCACCATTATCTAATAACCATTGTATAATATCTTTATTATACTTTCTGGCTAAATGGAGAATTGTATCGCCATTTTTGTCACTTGCATTTATATTGGCCCCATTATATAACAATATTTCTGCATATTCTAAAAGGCCTTCCCAACATGCTTTACGAAATGCGGAGAATCCCCTAGTATTCAGTATATTGGGATCAGCGCCATTATCTAGTAGCCATTGTACTTTATTAATTCCATGTCCTATAGATAAATGAAGTAATGTATTACCATCTTTATCAGTGGTATCAAGATTACCCCCTCCGACAAATAGTATTTGCATAGAATATAAACTACCAGCCATGGTTGCGTTCATCATTGGAGTAATGCCATTGTTGGTGAATCCAAATCCATTTGGATCTGCTCCATATTCAAGTAATAATTGTATTATGTCTTCATAAGGTGTGGAGGACCCTGATCTTTGTCCAAAAACGCCACTAAATGTAATTGCGTTTAATAATGGAGCGTGACGATATTGATCAACTCCATTAGGATTGGTTCCATGATTGAGTAATGACACTATAATATCTAACTGTCTTCGTTTAATAGTACTTAATAATAAATTATATAGTTGGATTTCAGTTGGAACCATGCCTATTGAAAGTAGCTTATCCACGGTTTTTGAATCGTTATTATCTACCGCATAGGCAAGAGTTGTATACTTAACCCAATTGAAACACTGGTGTCCGAAATTGAAACACTGGTGTCCAAGTTTTAATATGCCTATCATAGTTTATGATAGATATCGATTATAATAAAATTTTGTATCTTTTTTTCAATAATATTCAGTGTTATCTGGAAGACACTTAGCCAAAGTAAGTATAGAGTTGGAGCTATTTCAAGGGAAATCTTGTTTACGATTTCCACCGTTTTTTCGCGCGAGAACAGGACCAAAACGAGACCTTTGTAATATTATTTGTTTGGATGTTACATATATAGCATTATATTGAAACCGTTTTTTTTCTTTAAGTGTGTCATCGAAACGTGTTATATTCATTAATTTGACACCCAATGTTCGAACAATTGACCTATACTTTTCGTCAATTTCCCATGTGCTAAATATTTCATCCGATAATACAAAAGCATAAATAAAATTACAAATGACACAAATGTGATTAGTGGGTATTTCCTTACATATGTTTAGAATTTCTACTATATCGGTCAAATCCATATCACTTATTTCGTTATATTTATATAAATAGGGGAATATGATTCTGAAATCACTAAGATCGTGATCCCTAAATATTATACGTTTTTCTTCGCTTACTTTTTTACAAAAATCATGAAACGGATCGGAACCGCAAATTCTATGTACTCTAAGAGTGATACCAATTCTCGAATTCTGTGGAGAGATTTTATGATCATAAGTACCAGGATTATGTTCAAAAATATTGGGTAATATACCGTTTTTGGATTTAGGGCTTTTGAGAAAACTGTCAATCTTTTTAATTTTTGGACGCCATATAGAATCAATAGGTTCCGTATCTTGTTCTGTTTTTGTATCAAAATTTGGAGTGATAGCAATGACAGGGGGATATGTCTCTTGATTTTTGACCGACTGACGTTTTGCTAATCTTCGTTTTTTATCCGTTTCTTTTCTTAGTACACTTAAATCATGAAAACTTTTCATCGGTGCTAAACAACGCTCAGCTTCTTCACATTGTTCAGGATCAGAATCATTTATTGGTGGAGGAACAGGGGACTTGGGGTATCTGACATTTCTTATTGGTAAATTCGGTGAAATAACTATAGGTCTATATACTAATGCGCGCAACATATCACCCGGTTTTTGTGGAATTGTTTGATGTATTTCGGGTAATATGATTGCCATATGTAATACATCAATCAAACTTTCAGATAGAATTTGGAATTTTGTTCATTTTTTCAAAAAAAGCGACGCTTATTATTAGACAAAACAAAAAAATGAACAAAGTATGTATTTTCTGTACAGATCAGAATGTTGACAATACCTAAAACTTTAAGACATTTTGATTTGCCTAATTTAGTTGACCAAGAAATTGTTTCTTATAGTAGAATTGTTGATTGTACCACTCTTATTGTAATAAATAACAAAGAGTTTATTGAATTCATTGAAAAGATGAGTAATTTTAAATCACTAACAATTGACGAGAAGAAAAAATATGGAAGAATAAAGAAAGATATTATTAAACGACAGATACTTATATCTGTTTTGTAAATTGCCTTACTTTGTCTTTGGTTTGTTCGACACATCCATATTTATTGGCATTGACCATTCCACTAGCCGCAGCAGCAAGAGTGCCAACTGAAACTCCCGTGGCAACTGCTACTGGTTTCTTGCTTCCAGTCAATACACTAAGACCAACAGTTGCTAGACCAGCGAGTGTTCCAACTAAAAGAGAGTTAGTACCGACTTTAATTATTCGATTGTTTGGCATTTTTTGAACGTTATTATAGGCGGTTTCGAGATAATCTTCGGGATCTTTATAGAATTTTTCAACTGACATATATAACAAAGAAAAACAGAAAAACAAAGGTATTTTTCTTTGTTAATAGAAAAGAACCCAAATATTCTCTATTACCTGTGAACTTGGATCCAAAATACATAAGTTAATAAGCCAAAAAAATGAGGCTAACAATATAGCTATTTAACTAGCGTATTACTATAGTAAACGGCTATAGAGATGACAAATTTTTGCGAGTCGCTCATTTCTATATGTTTATATATATAAATGATGAAATCACAAAAAATTTCTTATGATGACCTTTCGTATGACACAGAAAAAAATGCACTTGAAAGTATTGATGAGTTTTTAGAAGATTTCGATCCAGAGGATGAAGATACTATTGAGCTACCAACTTTTTCGGGAAAAAGAAAACCTGTTTGGGACTGGTGGCGTAAAGGCGATGGAACATTTTATACTAACTGGCTAGAAGATGTGGGTAATAAACACATTGAAAAACATGGACATAGAAGTTATTTGCCAAAAGGAACCATAATTTACCATGGTTCCATTGATCTATTTCATCTGAATAAAAATAAATCACTATATTTCGGAATCGATCCCGATGTCAGTTTTATGATTCTAACTGAAAAATACAGTGACAAGTACAAAAAGATTAAAAAAATAAATGAGGAAATTGACCCTACCAAATATCTTCCTACTCAGGGATATCTCTACGTGTTTCGACTTAAGAAAGATTTGCCGGTATATTTTTCTATACCGTTTGGAGAAGATGATGAATCTAAGTTTGAGGAGAAAACAAAAGCTTGTCATTATGAAATACCATGTATTAGAGATAATAAAATCATGGTTTATCCTAAGACACCTGAACCGCCATATTATGAAAGTTGTTTTGGGGACGCTGGGCCTGAGAGTGTAGAACTTGTAATACCTGGTAAATTTGTAACGAAATACCTTGAATATGTCGAAACATATTTGATCGATATTGATAGACTGTTTATTGACTGTACTGAATCAGCTCGTGATGAAAATGACGATTATTTGGTAGATCCTGCCGATATTTATAACGAGATGGATCCATTTGATTCAGTGGTTGGAAAAGTTACAAATTTGAATCCTTTATAAATCCCATTGTTATCACCTAGATTGATTTAGGTGATATACACTAAAACTGTTGTCAAAGTATGAATTGACATATTCGTAAGGAGATTGTATTTTTCGAAAATAGGTTTATATACAAGGTATACCAACTTGTACCACTGGATTTTCTTCTGATATTACTAATGCGCCTATTTGTATTTGGCTAGATTCTCTTACACTATCCGATTCTCTTACACTGTCCCACTTTTTGTGTATTGTTGCTTTGCATTTAAGAGTATCAATGTTACAGCTACATGCATGTGGATCTTTTGTTTCTGACAGTTTACGAATATATTTGCATTGATCGGTACCATTATATGCACATGAGCAATCATGTACCAAAAAATCGCGGATAAGATTGATATCGTCTCTGTCTAGTTGTCCAGCAACAACTGAAGGATCAGTCATTCTGCAACGGTCATGTCCAAACTTGGTACAGGTACATTCGTGGTAAATAGCGCCAAATGAGCTTGAAAAAAAACATCGGGCATTCGACTTACAATTTCGTGGACCATATTCTACACACGAACATTTATGTATGGATCCTTTGCATCGATGAGATCCATAGATCTTACATGAACAATCATGATTCTTGGTTTTTTTACATTTACATTTATCAGGTCCATATTTCTTACATGAACAATCATGCTCCGTGGTTTTTTTACATTTACATTTATCAGGTCCATACTTCTTACATGAACAATCATGCTCCGTGGTTTTTTTACATTTATCAGATCCATACATCTTACATGAGCAGTCATGACGGAATGCCTTACAAATCTCAGTTCCGCGCCTCCCACATGCACATGAACAATCATGACAGGGTGCCTTGCAATACTGGACTCTATTATCCATACATATACATACATGTCTGGAGGCCCTACAGATTTCAAATCCATGTGGACAATTATTGGGCATATTACAAAACCCATTTTTATGTTTAGACATACAATGATATCCCGCGCATATACAATTATGATTGGATGCCCTACATCTCTTAGCTCCACTATCCATGCAATGACATATACACTCATGACAGGACGCTTTACAATTCTCAGCTTCATAATCCATACAGGAACATTTATGTAGTTCGACATATTTGGAGGTACATTGACTGGGAGATATATCGCAACAAACACAAACTTTCTTGTGATAGCAACATTTTTGATGCTTTGATTCAGTTTTACACCTTAAACAGTCATTAATATTAATATCCATATTCCTAGAGTCAGATGAGATAACCGCGCCCATTTCAGATTACTTTCCGGAAAATTGGAACCGATAACCGTGAACTTACCGTCAGATAATTTATAAAGTTAGTATTTTTTTTCGTATTCCGGAAAGAAAAATTGACTTGATTTTAAAATCTATTAGTGGATAATGTATATTTTAAGGTTCAGAGCCCTAGGAGAACGTTTCATGTCCAAATCTTGTGTCTGCTTAGACCACCATCGAACACCTATTCGATTATCAAAGTCAACTATGCGAGATCGGGATCTTGAATATTTGGGTTATATTCCTGGAATCGTTGATGAATTGTTGTCAAACACAGCAGACCATAACGAAAAACAGAAAACAAAGGCGAAATATAAATTAGAAAAAGCACTTTAGTCTGCAATAATTTCATCTTGATCAATGATCAAATCGCTTTGTGGTTGAGGAACCACAACTGTAATCGCGGGAGTTGAAACCATGACCGTCTCTCTGTCTGCCACCTTTTTCCAAATTCGCTTTTTTTCTTTTTCTAAAAAAGCGAGACTACCCGCCGAATGTCTCAGAGTCATGATACTACTCCGTTTCCAATCAAACCCAACTGCTTTCTCGCTCATCACATAAATGTCACCATGATTCAACATTAATGTAATAGGATCTCCAACTGGTCGGAAATTTTGGAACCACCAGTACATTAAAGGTATCGTCACACCCATTCTAACCCCAATTACTACTCTTCTCTCTGTATCACCATGCAGTGAAATATGTGCGTTAGAATCAAAATAATAGTTACCTTCACACTCTAAAGGCTCGGTCCCAAATATTTGTGCTAACTTGTGTCCCAATAATCGAGTATAAGGTACCTGATCAAAAGCAACTATAGTACCCTTTCCCGTTTCGTAATCAGGTGATTGACCGGTTGTTGAAAAACAGAGATTATATCGTGCCCGTTTATTTACAACTCGACCACGAATTAAGGCTTTCTTATCAGGCTCTAGGCTATTCTGTTCTTGATAAAGTGGAGTTAGAGTATTAGGCAGCAGTAATTCGACTCCATTTCGGATAATTAAAATACTTGCATCACTTTGTGATGGCAAGGTATTCAAACGAATAAGTTCAGCATTTTGGGGAAACTGTTGTTGGATCGTCTCTAATAATTGTGTTGGAAGTCCATTGGAAGCTAATTTTCCTATTTGTTGCATTCCCACGTGATTTTCGCAAACGTCGCCATAAGTTAGAGTAATTGTTGACATCTTGTGATAATTTAATAAATTTGTTTCAATTTTTCCAAAGATATCAAGTGATGCAGACTAAAGTTTGATTTTCATATTGTCGAATATACATTTGAACCATACCCAACACCCAAGATCAAATTTTGGATGAGAAAAGTCACACCTATCAATATGGCTTTGTACTTGCTCTATTGGTAAGTGACGTCGACATTTATAACATCGTCGCAATCCACAATGATGGCCAATATCTCTATAAAGTCCACAATCGTAACAGTAAACCTTCATTTTTTCCAGATGATTTTAACAATTTTTTGTTGTTTTTCTTTGTAGTGTCAGTTTATGGTTTAGGTAACCCAAAGTGTTTTGTCAAAAACAATTTTGTAGAGGTAATCGTCCTCTAACATATCTAAACACCATACTCCAATGTTTAATCTTATCCGTTGTTGTGGACCTACATGGAACTGACTTTGTTGATTCAGTTCGTCCCAAAATGCCACATTTTCGTTGCTTTTTCGCATCTTCTTGACAACTGGCACTCGAATGTGATTTAATTTTTGGTGGACCTAGAGCGTCTAAATTACCTAACTCTTGGCGATAATGGTTGATAGTACGTTTAGTAATATAGGGTAAATCTGAGTTTCGATTTATTATGTTGAGAGGGAAAAACCTGACTTCTTTCTTTTCAGCGAAAGATCCGGAAGTATGTTTGGCTCTCTCAATTGTGAATTCCGAAATGAATTCGTAAGGTGCATAAACTAAACCTAATTTATAAACCTTTGATTTAGTGGAAAAATAACACTGTAAATCTACGTCGATGGGTTTTACAAGTCCACAAGTCTCTTCATAGATTTCTCTTTTAGCAGCCTCTTTATCGGACTCACCTTTATCTTTTCCACCTTTGAATGGATACCAACCATTCCCCTCATAGCCTAATATTAGGCCAATTCGATTCGTTTGAGGGTGGAACGAATATAAAATAGCTCCGCATGATATTTTTTTTGGCATTTTGTTTAGATTGATAAATTAAGAATTTAAATGCATTTTTTTTGTAAGACATTTATTCCAGGCATCTGGTGGTGTGAACCAAAGAAAAGAAGTATCTATTGAAGAATCATTGGGTGTCTTTATTTTTTGAGACTAAGCGTGTAGACACTTCTCCATGACCTTGCAATGATTTAATTATTGGTGATCCCAATCGTAAATTGGAATCTTCTTTTATTAAGTTTGCCAAAAAATCGTTAACTATTACACCTCGTCCACCTGGTGCGCCTTTCATCATTCTTTCTACTTCTGAGAATTGTGTTCCTGTTACATCTAGTATTGGACACTCGTCAGGCACACCGACATAACAGTACATTTTGTCATCACTATTCGTTGCACCGCATCCAACTCGCATATACATTCCATTTGGGTTTCTACTTTGTGATGAACATGAAGATCGACGAGACCGATCAAAATTCTCATGGCTTTCTGCAATTTCAATTAATTTTGATGATTCCCACTCTGTTGCCATTTCATCATGAACAGATAATCCGAAATGAACTAATTCCGTCAGTGAATCAGTCGGTATTGGGATACCTGATAAGGCGACATAACAATCTCCAATCACTTTAAATGGTATCACACCAGGAAAATGTTTCATTGATTTACCCAAACGTGCCCACAGTGATGTATATATATTGGCCATTCGAACTGGACCGGCCCATGACTCCCACACGGTTGAACCAACTAAATCGGCCATCAAAAGACCGATTGGTTGTTTTGGAGTTGCCTTCCAAGATAAAAGAACTGAGCGTTCAAGTGTTGACTTGTCAAGAGAATCATTAGCTATCTCCACTTTCCTCTGTTGTAATGCTTTTGCCACTTCATTTTTGATAGCATCAGGAACTTGCCATTGTCCTTGTAATTGGTAATCATGTCGTAATGATTCTGATTTTCTTTGTAGTAATGTTATACTCTGACTTAATGCATCTTGTACAGTACTTGCAAAACTGTCCATAAATGGTCCATAAACAATTAATGCGCCGGCTGGTTTCCCTGCATAAAAGACAGGTAGAATAGCGATTGGATTACGCAGAACACAATCTGCTAGTTTGGTTGGTAAATCCGTAGTAGAATCAAGATAAGTTGGTTTTCGATCGATAGACCAAATAAGAAGTTGGTCTGAAAACTCGGTATCAAAAAGAGAATCTAATTCACCAGAGGTGAAGTTATCAGTTAATAGATTAATACGATTTCCGAGACGATATTGACTCATTTGTAAGATAGGGTTACCAGTACTACTTGGAATCGAGCCATCACATTTCCTTGTTAATAGTTCTTGTTCTTTCTCTTCTACCGAAATAAAAGTCACGTAAACGTTATTTAGTTGTCGTGAAATCACATTTAAAACATGTGACATTGCTTCTTCTGGAATATCATCGTAATCCTGTGCAACTCTTACAATCTTTCGATGTAACATACTCAATTGTGTTTCTAATTGACGTTGTTCACGTTCCTCATAAGACTTAGTCGCTTCAGATACCACTCTAACAACGGAATCAAGAAAAGCGGGCATAGCATTATTAACAGCTTCTCGAAGTGCACTCGGATATTCACCATTACTACAACCTAATAAACATCCAGTAAATGGAGATAACCATAATTGCTGGATTCCAAAATGTCCTGGAGGTAAAGCACAATAAGTCACTGGTTTACGTCCCTGTTGTTCCGCCTGTTTTTTTTCATTTTCATTAGCAATAAGAGTATTACGAATTTGTGCACCAGAATAAAGGATTTCACGTCCACCAGAGACAGCTGCTTGGAACATTGGAGTATGATCAAAATTCGGCACATCATGATTACGTAAACGCATTAATTGTGCATGTTCTGCTGTTGATGTCGAAAAGATATATTGTTGCCGTTCAGTTGCATTTGGAAGGAAACGAGGCATTCCATCTGGAGTAATAAAGCAGAATGCTTGGCCCCCTGCTCGTTCGCAAATAACATCAATTGCACGAAGTAGTACTGTATTTAAAACAATTCTGGGTTCTTCGTGATTAAAATTGGAATTGGCAATAGCAGTTAGTGCTTTTCTGAGATCACGTTCAACACCAAGAGCGCGATTTTGTTGATCTAGAACACTAACAACTGATTGAAATTGACGTGAAATTGCCAAATAGGCACTTTGCCAATAACTAAGTGATTCTTGAAGGGGAGGTAAAACTACTCCTCCTGTTAGAATTTTACTAATATCCCCCTTTTCAGTTATAATATTCTCTTTATCGTCATGTATCGTAGGAACGGAAGAAGTAACCATAGTTGGAAAACGTTCTTCCTGTTGCTCTTTCAGAGATGAAGAAAAGGCAACTCGACGTGATGGATCTATAATAGGGGGAAGAAAACGTGAACTCATGACATTGACTAGATAAAACTAGAACTATGTTCAGTTTTTTCAAATAAAGGGATGACAGAACATACACCCTGAAGAAAATTTGAAGGACTATTTTATTCATATTTATAAATATGCAAAAACAAAAAGAACCTGATTATTTGAGATTCTCTTCATCAAGAGCAGGTGACCTATCTGATTCTGGTCATTTCGACCAAGATCTTTCATTAGCAATTAATGGCAATGTTACACAATCAATTAAACCACCTTCTCAGGTTTTAACAGCTCTCTTAGTTGATTGTTCATATTTGACTTTTCGAATGCAGAGTTGTTCATTTGATTTTATGAGTGAAATACCAGACGAAACAATTGTTGCCACATGTTTGCATGGTTTTGTTGATATCAAAAAGGGACAATATTGTTGTTCGACCGCAAGAAAGAAAAACAATACTTCTCTTTCAGTTGAACAGGCACTAATGTCGCTCTCTGATTTGGGATGTCCAATCCATCTTATTACTCAACGTAATATAGACTTAGATAAAAATATGTCGGTAATATTATATTTTTGGACTAGTCCCGATGTTAAAGATAGTTATAAGAAAAAGAAGGTGAAAATGGTCAAAGTGAAAAATATGGAGAAAATGGGCGATTTTTGGTCAGGAACCAAGGGGAAAACATCATTTTTATCAAAAATGTTACGAAAATCATTTTCCATGGAGGCATAGACCCAAGTTGTTATGGCGAAACAGTTTATGATTATGATACCGAAGAAAACATGTGGAAATTGTATAGAACGGATTTTATTCGTGAGGATAACGAAGTTCGATTACTTTGAGTGGTTGTATTTTGATTTCTCCAGTTTCGGTCTGAATTTGAGGTCGTCCCATTCTTTGTCCACGACCAATTACCTGCTCCCGAGTTAATTGGTCAAGACGGTGAAACATGATAATATGACTCGCACACTGAAGATTAAGTCCAGCCCCATGAACGGTGGCATTCATTAAAAGAATATTGACGACACCTGAACTAAATTCTCCAATCTGCTCCTTAACATTACCTGAGTCTTTTTTAAGAATATGGTAAGGATAGCCATTGTTTTCTAAATTACGAGTAATATCATTAAAAGATCCATCCTCACTTGCAAAAATCAAAAATCGGCCGTGTTTATTGTCCCGTAATATTTTCAATAATGTAGTTATTTTTTCCTTAGGTCCTACATTTTCCAAGCCATCTCGACTACCTTCTTCTCCCTCTCTATTTCTTCTTTCCATGTAATCGGTAGAAATAGAGAAATTTAGAGGTCGAGCTCGACAATATGGACAGCTATCTTGTTTAGATTTAACTTCGCTGATACATAAAGTGCAAATCAAGTTCTTACAACAATGTAAAAAAGTTGCTGGGTTATCGTCACGGTCATTTTCGAATTCAAAATAACAAATATTACAACACCCACTCTTCAACTCTGCAATATTTTTTCGAATGGCATCTAACCGCGTTTTAGTTGCAACCTCCTGATCTTTGTATTCCCTTATTTGACTTTCAATAGAGTTAATTCGAAATTCGGTTAAATTTACGGTTTCTTCTAATAATTTTTGTTGTGTAACCAAATTTGTTTGGATAGTAATCAGTTTCCATTCGATTTCGTTTTCGATTTTGCCCAAAATTTCTTCAGGTGTTTCAATTTTACAACCTAAAATTAGAGCAACTTTCACTAGATTATGTCCATTTAGCTCTTTTTCCAGTTGTGGCATAAAGTTAACACAGACTTGAAAAGACTTAGGTTGTAAACATTGAATTATTTGGAATTGGGGATCTGGAAGTGCTGTTGAGGCTTTGACAAATTCATCATCATTTTTAACAATCAGATTATTGACTATTAAATATGTCGGCAAATTGACAAATAAATTAGTAGGAAACTCCAAATAGTCATGGACTTTGTTTTTTTTGTAATGATCAAAATGAACTGCAGATTGAAGCATTCTCGTCGATGGTTTATTACCGAAAAGACAGCCTGGTGTGGCTGTCACCATCCAAAAAAATTTGGCCATTAAGTTGATATCCTGAGAATTAATATTACCCTTTTTACATACGTTTTTAACGGGCATAAAAAGATCAATCTCATCAATAATTAGCCGGTCAACCATAATATTTAGGGACAGAAACTCCTTGGCTACTCGCTTTGAGACCAATATTACATCAACGTTATCACCGTATATTACATCAAACAAGCTTATTTGATCGCGGAATATCATTAGTGAAAGGCTGGTTTGCTCGGTGATATACTCTATCCATTGATGAAAAATATTATCAGGAACTATAATAACGCTTGAGTTGATATGGTAACTCGGTTCTAAGTAGACTCCAGCACAACGAGGATTCCAAATATCACTAATTTGTTCCGCAGGATGACTAGCTATTAAACTTAAAATTGTGAGAGACTTTCCAGCACCAACTAAATCCGCTAGAATTGCCACATTAGAACGTAGTTTCTGTCTTTCCTGTAAATAATAGACTTCTACGGGCCCTTTTTCCAGAGTAATCATTCGATTAAGGGCCGTTTTTTGATGCATTTTCAGTGGAACCAAGATTTTCTCGGGTTGTGGGAAACATCTTGAGGTCACCCTAAGTAAACTTTTTTCGGGTACTGTCATCTAAAAAACGTTTTGCTATAACCCTTTCATAAATTTGACATTTTTTTTTGAATGTGTTAGATTCAATATTTGATACTTTAAACTTACTATGCTGAAAATTGGTCCATTTTACAAAGTTGAAAATATCAAGCTTATTTTTTCTGGTGCCCAAAAAAAATAACAAACAAATTCTCAACATATTTATTCACGTATACCAGACCAGAAGAGGCGAGAAAGAGAGGTACTTATAAGTGGCCAGATTATAATAGTGATGCGCACCAGAAAAACTCGACCTGTAATTATTATGCGTTGAAAATCAAATAGTTGTGTTATTTACCTAAATTTAAGAAATCGTAAAGATTCTTAACACATGTGCGCGTTTGACGTCTTGTTTGTGTTGTGGTTTTGTGTAAAAAAAGGGTGTGTCATCCAATCATGTATAATATAACTCATGATTGGATGACAATATTTTTCGGTAATAAGATAGACGTAATTTGAAATAATTCGGGATATATAAGGGTATATTACCGAAAAAATATACCCTTATATATTTTCTGGATTTCGAAGTGGGTGTAAATAACACCAGTCTGATTCCTAACACTACGTGGAACCACGAAACGCATGGACTATTGTTTTTCTTTGTAATTGAAACATAGTGGCACACCAGGTCATTTTAAACAAATGACAAATTTATGTACGTCATAACCGTGTATCTGTTACTCTACCGTACGATAATTTGGATCATTTTAACACAGCACTTATTAAATTATTAAGTGGCTCTTAAAAAGTACAACTAGTTTTAGATTATATGATCATTATCACACAGTCTTTTTAAGGAACGGCATTAAATTTCACTAAGACATAACGACGTCTGATGAGTAGCCCACTTTACTTTGAGCTAATGCCTATCCCAAACCCTTTGATATCTAATCGTGTTCTACAATCTAGATAGTTATAAGGTAACTGGAAAATGGTTGACAAGAACAAGATCTGTAGAGATAAATACCATATTTACAAGCCTCTGTAATATTTTCTATAGATATGGGAATATTATTTTGATCAAGGGTTGCCAAACTACGTTGAGATTTTACCAAAAACTTGTAAAATAATTGAGTTGTTCGGACAACTCCTTCACTGGCTTTAATAGCGTCAGTTCGTAAATCCGAATAGAGGTTGGTCAAAATGGCATTAATTAACTTGATAGCACAATCTAAGTTGTGAATGGTGTTGATTAAACGAACAGATGGATGACACTGACTTTCTAAGTCGAAAATGAACTGATAATGATTTCTAAGACAACAGAAATCCTGAATATTCGCTTCAACCGATTTTATACTATAATCACCACTAGTCAACAAAAAAGTTAACTTGAGATTAATTTCTGGCTCTGGTTCTGGTTCTGGTTCCACTTGAGGTTCAGGTTCAGGTTCAGGTTCTGGTATTGGTTCTGGTTCTGGTTCTGGTTCTGGTTCTGGTTCTGGTTCTGGTTCTGGTTCTGGTTCTGGTTCTGGTTCTGGCTCTGGCTCTGGCTCTGGCTCTGGCTCTGGCTCTGGCTCTGGCTCTGGCTCTGGCTCTGGCTCTGGCTCTGGCTCTGGCTCCGGTTCTGGTTCTGGTTCAACTGGTGTTGGTTCAAAGGATGTATATACCCGAGTAAGACCGCTACTGGATCCATTTCCATCGTTTTGTGGTGCACCTATTACAACATATGTACCGTTATTATTAATACTAACGCTTCTTCCACTAACATCAAGATAGTTTTCTCCTGTTATATCATTTCCAACTTGAATCCAAGTGGTTCCATTGTATTCGTATATACGAGTATGTCCACTAAATGTACCATTATCATCATTAAATGGTGCTCCGATTGCAACAGTGGTGCCATTACCTGATAGACTGACACTTAGACCGCTACGATCTCCACTTGCTTTACCATTGATATTACTACCAATTTGAATCCAATTGGTTCCATTATAATCAAACACTCGAACATGTCCACTGTTTGCTCCATTTCCGTCGTTATCTCCGGCTCCAACTGCTAATCTAGTTCCATCATTTGATAGACTGACACTAGTACCACTTAAATCACCGGGTGTTTCTCCATCTATATCGGCACCAATCTGATTCCAATTTGTGCCATCATATTCAAAAATGCGGGTGTGTCCACTATTTGCACCGTTACCATTATTCATTGTAGCTCCGATGGCAATTCTATTTCCCGTATTACCATTTAAACTAATAGTTGTGCCGCTTTGATCGCCTCCGGTTGCTCCATTTATATCTTGACCAATTTGTATCCAATTTGTGTTGTTATATTCATAAACTCGCACATGACCACTGCCTCCACCGCCACCATCGTTCATATTTGCGCCGATGGCTAATCTATTGCCATTATTTGTTAAACTGACACTAATACCGCTAAGATCCCCGACTGATTCCCCATCAATATCACTACCAATTTGATTCCATTGTGTGCCATCGAATTCATAAACTCGTGCGTGTCCGCTATTTGCACCATTTCCATCGTTCAAATTAGCGCCGATAGCAAGTCTAGTTCCATCCCCAGATAAACTGACGCTTATTCCACTTTCATCATCTGTAGCCTCTCCATCAATGTCATTTCCAATTTGGAACCAGGTTGTTCCATTGTAATCATAGACGCGTACATGTCCACTATTTGCACCATTACCATCATTTTCGTTTGCTCCGATGGCAATACGTGTACCTATGTTAGATATACTAACACTGATTCCGCTAAAATCGGAGGAATTCTCACCGTTAATGTCGTTACCAATTTGGTTCCAATTATTCATTGATATATATTATAAAGCAAGACGAACCATTATCAAAGGGTTTTGATAGGAATTTGTTCCTAAACTCTGGAATATAATGGTATGCTATTAGTGGACAAAAATACATTTAAAGAGATCAATGTTCTCTAATGATTTCAAAATACAAATAACCTCAAATTTTTTCACCATTGGTGCAATACAACGTATGTCAAATCTATGATCTGGGTAGTACCCACTCACATACGCTCCAAGTCAATGATTAGGATAAAAATAAACATATTTTAGCAGAATTGAAAAAAATCCCTATCAAAACCCTTTGGTATCCTATTTTTTCAATCAAAACTTGCTTCCTAGTTTAATAACTACCGAATTTAGCAAAAAAACTACAAAATTTTATAATATTATCTGGTGACAACCCAAATAATATTATAAACACACCTTTTGTAAAGAAAATGGGTGTAAAACGGATAATATTCATGTTACAATCCGATATCATCTCGAAGAAGTATGCGGAAACGGCTAGTCTAGTACATGAACAAAAAAATGGTAAATCGAGTAGCATCATATATATTCATACCAGACAGTCTTCGAGTTTATCTGATACCCAGGTTTACAACTTACCTCATACGACGCGATCTAATTTTGAGTTATTGCCTGATGATAAGTTAGAAATAGTATTTAATGCACATGGGAGAGATCCCCAATCAGCAATAAATGGTGCTAAAAATCTAGCAAAAGGAAAGTATAACTCGACGGTTATAGAGCTCGGACCTAGAGAAATAGCTAAACTATTTAATTCTGTTATTCAAAATCACCTTGTTTCCAGTTCTTATAATCAAGCAAAGTATTTTGAGATTGTTAATCTTATGTGTTTCGGTGGTACTCCAGATTCAGATGGTATATCATTCTCAGGTGCTTTATCTTATTGGTTAAAACATGATTATAATATGAGCCCTATTATAAGAGCGTCAAAAAAAATTGTAATGACTATACCATTTATTGAGGATACTGATATTACGGCAGAACCGTCCACTTTAACATTAATAAGTTTAATACCTTATAAAAAGTTATCTCCTACCTGGTTTCAAAAAAAATTATTAAAGTACGATGAACGTAAATTTATTAAAAATCATGCTGAAGCAAGACGTAAACTATTTGAAAAAACCCAGAAAAAATACAATACTAAAAGCAAAGAGCCAGGTTCCTTTTGTTTAATTTCATCTGACTTGAGTTATGAGTGTGACGATGCATTTGGTATTCAAGGTCAAACATTACTGAAAGATTATAGAAGTCAACATACATTAAGTGGCTTGTGAGTAAGATGATAGTCATCATCTTATCTGGTT